>Ga0307515_10005263_pt1 | contig 26304 bp, 3 predicted proteins | sample 17_EM_MG_FD_194513 | JGI IMG/M metagenome (GOLD analysis project Ga0307515, IMG submission 194513) | Populus trichocarpa ectomycorrhiza microbial communities from riparian zone in the Pacific Northwest, United States - 17_EM | ecosystem: Host-associated > Plants > Roots > Unclassified | place... | reverse complement strand
CCCCCCCCCCCCCCCCCCCCCCTCCGCCGCGGCTATAATAGGCTCTATAGTCGCCGCGTTTATAATGGACTCTACAGTTACCGCGTCTGTGGTTATTTATTCGTGTTGTTTAATGGGGTGGTATTAGGACTAGGTTTACTACTTTAGTAGGGTTATAGGTATCCTTCTAGTGGCTAGGCAGGCTATAGGTAAGGCACAGTCTATTATTAACGCGGCGCTTACGCTCTATATCTAAGATTCTATTAAGGTTTATAGGTTCTTTAGTTACTACTAGGGTTAAGGTTAATATAGGGGCAGGGGCTTAGGTAGGTAGGCGGTAGTTAGCATTCTTCTTAAGGTTGGCTCGGTGTATATAGTTTGTAAGGTTTTTAGTAAACATATCTATCTACTTACTCTAACCTATATAGTCGCTGTTATTAATTTTATAGGCTAGTCTAAGTACTAGCTCTTCCATCTTTAGAGAGATAAACTTTTAGAGTAGGTTTACCTTCTATTCGTCTGTCTTTTTAGCGCGGATTATTAGCTTATTAAGCTCTCCCTTTTAGGACCAGTAATTACACTCGCCTTAAGGGAAATAGTTAAGCTTATTCTTTGCGACCTAGGTTATATTAAGGACCTCATAGTAGGTAGTAAGGTCTTTAAGTATATCTTCCTTGGTAGGCCATTTCCACACAAATATATTATTTAGGTTTTTGTGTATAAGCTCTAAGCCCTACTTAATAAACTTATAGGCCTTATCCTCTAGTATATCTGAGATATAAAGGATCTGGGACTAAACTATATTAAAGTAGTTCTAGTTCCGGTTAAAAACTCCCTTAATCTTAATATACTAGGTCTTAAAATTAGCTTATTATTCTAGTAGGGTGCCTTTTTCGCTAAATATTAGCAGGTCTTTAGATCTCCGTTTTTTCTACTAGGTTACTACTATTGTTATAGGGGTTAATTATTTTAGAACGGTAATAGTCTCTACCTAGGAGTTAATAGTTCCTATTTAGAAAGCGATAAGGGCACTAAGGTTTTTATTAGCTTTTTTATTAGCGGTGTTTGTGTTATATATACACTATAGTCCTACTTTAATGTTATTAAGGAACTTATTAGTATAGTTAATAAGGGTAAGGTAAGCTTTGCTGGGCTTAAAGGTTTTAGGGTATAGTAGGGAGCGGCGGATTATCTACGCGATATTGGGGTATGTCTTTGTAAATAGGTCTACAAAAACGTTATAGGGGTTCTAAGTTTCAGCCATTTCAGCGTTATTAGTATCGCCCATCTAGGCGCTAGGTAAAAACTAAGGATTGTTCTAGGACTATGCTAGGGACGTATTAGTTTTAGCAGAGGCGCGCATAGGTTGCGATTACTCTAGGGCGGAGGTTAATTAGCTAGGGTACAGGGAATTAGTGATCGCAATAGGGCGCAAATTAAAGATACCACAAACTGTTACAGTGCTGCAATGAAGTAGACTAAATAACTACGTTGTGGTATGAAGAGGGGAAGAAGGTAAAAAGGGGGTATTGTATATAAATAGTAGGGCCGGCCGCCAAGTCGCTAGTGGTAGGCTAGCCAACAGTAGGGAATAGTACGAGATAGTATAAAACAGTATGCGTCAGGTCAGTGCCGTAACACTAAAGATTAAAAAGATCTTCTTAAAAAAGTTATTTATTGCCTTAATTACGTAGCCGCTAGCTATAACTATAACAATATTTATAAAATAGTAGCAGCCCTATAGAAGATTAAACGATAACTAAATTAGATTGCTACCACTAACTTTTACCTAAAGACCTCTTTATAGAAGCCTTCTAGGCCTACTAAACCTATATATACTAAGCCACTAATATCTACTACCTTAAGTACTACTAGAGCTAATATTAACCTCTTTATACTAACCTTTCTATAAAAACTCCTAAATAGAGAGCGTAAGCTACTCTAGAAACTAGGACGCTACTATATATACTATTAAGAAGGCTATTATTATAATAACCTAAACTGCCTAATAGCTAGGTTTAGTACTTACCACCTAATATCTAACCTAATGCCCTAAATACTAAATATATTACTATACGCCACTACTATATAAAATAAAGACGTAGTAATAATAGTGAAATTAAATACGGAAGCGGAAAACGCTAAGTTCCTACCCTAAGTTATAGGTTAGAACGCCCTAATAATAAAGGGATCTATATATTAGCCTACTTAATAAATAACTTAGTAAAAATAAATAAACGGAAATAAATAGTTTTACCTATAATAGGAAATACTACCAAAAAATAATATAAAAGCCGTTTTATAATTAACTGCGGAGCTATTAATAAATTTATAGATACTTAATTTATATATACTTATAGCCTACCTACCTTACCCCTTACTAAAGCCCGCGCCATATAACTTACTAATAGTAGTTTTACTATATAAAAGATTACTTATATAGTATAATTTTACTTAGATATAAATAGGTACTAGAAAGAGTTCTAGGCTTATATTATACTACTTACTAACTACCCTATTATTCTTAAAATGAGCTAGCTTAAATAATATAACCCTACTATTAACTAGGAAAAGAGAAAAGCAACTTTTAACTCTAAATACTGTAAAGAGACTTGCCTAGGATATAGCCTAGCTACCTTTATTTACTTATTAGGATATTAACCTAAAAAAACCCTTATTATTTTACCTATAACTAACTCCTACTATATAAGTGCCGTAGCCTTTTACTATATAGTATATAGGAAAGGCTAGACTATTACTATAGCCTCCTAATTATAACTATATAAGCTTAATAAAGAATAAGACTATGTCCTCTATATTAATAGAATAGATATAATTAACCTTTTAGAAAATAACGCCCCTATAGAACTCTACGGACTTTTACTTTTAGACTTTAAGAAGTTTATAAAGCTTAAAAAAGGATTTACTAATAAGAAACTCTATAAGCTCCTCCCTAAGAGGTATTATAACTTTATTAATATATACTTATAAAAGAGCGTAGATATACTCCCTCTATATTAACCTAATAACTATACTATTAATATTAAATAAGGAAAAATGCTATTTTATAAAAGATTTTACCTAATATCTAAAGATAAACTTTTAGTTATAAAAAAGTATATTAACGAACACCTTAATAAAGGATTTATCTGCCTTAGCATATCCCTAGTAGCCGCCCTTATCCTTCTTACTAAAAAGCTAAAAGGAGGTATTTAATTCTACGTTAACTATAAAGGACTTAATACTATTATAATTAAAAACTAATACCCTATACCGCTTATACGTAAGACTTTAGAGCAGCTTAGTTAAGCTAAAATCTATACTAAGCTTAATATTATTGCCGCCTTTAACTATCTTTAAATACGGAAAGGTAACGAATAGAAAACCGTATTTATATTATACTTTAGCTAATTTAAATATCTATTATACCCTTTAGCGTATATAATGGCCTAGGTACCTTCTAAAGCTATATTAATAACGCCTTACGGGACTACTTTAATAACTTCTACTCTGCGTACCTAGATAATATACTTATCTAAAGCAATAACCCCTTTAAGTATATTAAGCACGTTTAAAAAGTCCTAAAGCGCCTTAGGGACATAGGACTTTATATTAATTAAAAAAAGTATAGATTCTTAGTTATAGAAGTAAAATACTTTAAACTAATTATTATTACTAAGGGTATCTATATAGACCCTAAGAAAGTATATATAATTACTAAATAGTAAGCCCCTAACTGTATTAAGGATATATAAGCCTTCTTTAGTTTTACTAACTTCTATTAAAAATTTATATATAACTTCTTAGGTATAGTAGCACTACTTATAATAATAATGCGAATAAAGGGCCTTTCTGTAAAAGGAAGAAAAATATACTTGTATTTTACCTAGACGCCTAAATATAAGAAGGCGTTCTAAGACCTTAAAAACGCTTTTACTAAAGCACCTATTTTAGCTTACTTTATACTAGGATAATAACTCTACCTTAAAACTAACTCCTTAGACCATATTAACGCAGGTATCCTTTCCTAGATAGGTAATAACGGCCTCCTTTACTTAGTTGTATTTTACTTATCTAAGCTTATACTATAAGAGTATAACTATAAGATCTATAATAAGGAACTTCTTATAATTATATAAACGTTTAAGGAATTCTAATTAGAACTCTCCTTAGTAGAACCTAATTAGCTAACTAAAGTCCTTACGGACCATCGCAATCTTAAATACTTTATAACTATAAAGTAGCTAAACTAACGCTAAGTACGCTAGAACGAGTTTCTTTTTAGTTTTAACTTTAAAATTATATATAGACTAGAAGTATAAGGTACTAAGCCTAATAGCTTAATACGCCGCTCGTAAGATCTTCCTTAGTCTAAAGATAACCCTTATAATTAGTTCCAATAATAGACGATCCTAAAAGCACAAAATTTAGCTCTAGGTATACTACCTACAATAGAGCTAACTATACCTTAGCTTTATACTATAGAACTAAAGTTACCTTCTAAAATTAATAAGCTTATTACTATGGTATATAATACCTCTATTAACCTATTACTATATTAACTTATTACCGTAAAGACCGCCGGCGCCTATATACTGCTTATAACCTCTAAAGCTTAGGCTAAATTAATATAGTAGCTTTAGAAGTAAAAGAGAACAGGCTCTATTATAAAGGCCGCCTATTTATCCCTAACTTAAAAGATTTATAACGGCAACTAATCTAAATAGCCTACGACCTCCGATTAAGCGGCCACCTAAGTAAAAAAGGAACCTATAAGCTTTTTAGCCGATATTACTTCTAGCCAAAAATAATAGACTTAGTTAAACGCTTTATAGGCGCCTACTACGGTTATAAGCGTACTAAGGCCTTTAATATAAAATACTAAGGACTACTATACCCTCTACTAGTACCTATATAATAATAGGCAGATATTGCTATAGATTTTATTATTAACCTACTACCCTATAAACGATATAGCCGTACCTATAAGAACATTTTTATAATAATATACTGACTTATAAAAGAGCGCCACTATATCCTAACCGAAGGCGTAGCTATTAGTAATATTACTAACGCCTTCCTTTATAAAGTTTACTAACTATATAGGTTACCTAACTTAATTACGTCTAACTAAGGTATATAATTTAACTCCGATATATAGAGACGAATCTATTAACGCCTTAGCATCTCCGTTAAGATATCTATATCCTTCTATTATAAAACTACTAGGTAACTGGAAAACGTTAATGCTAGCATAAAAGCGTACCTATAATAGGTAGTCGCCTATAGTTAAGATAACTAAGTAGATTACCTCCCACTAGGTAAATTCGCAGTGAATAATTATATCTTAACTACTATAGGACTTACCCCGTTCTTTACGAATAAGGGTTATTACCCTTAATCTAGTATAAAGCTACTAGAACCTATTAATAAGAAACTACTATATAGAAAACGCTTTAAGATATTACTTACTAATTAGTATATAGACCGTATAAAAAATCTACTTAACTATTATAAGGGAGAAATGGCCTAGGCTTAAGTAAAGCAAGCCTACTTTACTAACTATTATAAAACACCACTACTAGAGATGCGTGTTGGCGACTAGGTATAGCTAGATATACGTAATATCTCTATATAGAGGCCTATAAAGTCACTTAATTATAAGAACCTTAGCCCCTATTTAATTAAATAAGTTATTAATAGGGGAGCTATATATAAGCTAGAACTCCTACCTACCCTAGCTACCCGCGGGATATAGCCTATATTTTACCTATAACTACTATACCTCTATTAGCCTAACCCCTTACTAGAGTAGATATAGCCTAAACCTTTACTAGTACTAATCTAAGATAAGAATAAAGACGAGAACTATAAGAAGTAGACTATTAAACAAATTATTAACTCTAAATACTTTAGTAAAGGTAGAGGACAACGGCTCTACTACAGAGTTATATATATAGGATTCGATATAAATTAGCTAGAATGGCAACTATAGGAAGACTTTAAAAATGTAAAGGATCTAATTAGCGACTTTTACTATAAACCTATATAAACTAGGCCTAAGCAGAGATTTTATACCTAATCCTCTATAGGAGCCCTTATAGAGTTAAACTATTATACATTGCTACGTAAGGGCAAATTGCTATTAGATTGCGGTAAAGTGCGATTATATAACCGGAATATCGTTAAGATATTCAGGAACTTTAACCAGCGGTTAAAGTTATCTAATTAGTTAGATTTTTAGATACTAAGCCCTATTATATAACGTTGTTTTAAGCCTTTAGTAATACCCCCATTTCTTCTTTTTTATACCTTAAGTATCCCTTTTATAACCATAGCATCGCCAGAGCTCCGCCTCTATAGGAGGGGGGATAATATTATAGAACCCCACCGTAGGGGCCTATAGGAGAGCCCCGTGCTCTTATATACACCTTACATATAGCTTATATTAGCTACGCGTAGGTATATTACCTCCTTACGCCCTTAACCCTTACGATCGATTGCGTAACGTCTTGTAGACTCCTTAAATATATATACTCTATAGCCACTACCCTCGTTCCATAACACCCCTATAGTAGGTATAATGGCTTATATAAATGCTTCTAAACTAAAGCTTATAGAATGCTATCTTATAAAGATATTAAGCTAAAGAGAAGGAAAAAAGGGGTCGCTAGGACCGATGTAAACAAATATATAGGGTAAGCCGCTAAGGCGCTAGCTTTGGGCGGGCCAATTATAGGTTAGCAGAATATAGCAAAATTTAGTAGGTAATGTACAATAGCGCCGTTATATCACCCCCCTCTTTAACAGAAAGCCTGCCCTTAGGCTTAGTTAGAAATAGGGTAGCACTAGGCTTATAAATATAGAATTATAAAATATAAGATAAGGAAATAAAGGGGATATAAGTATATCCAGGCTAAGTATAAAAGGCAATTATACGCTAAGTGGAAGCACTAGGCTAGAAAGAGTAACCGCTAAAAGTTTTAATATAGATCTAACTAATTAGATAACTTTAACCGGCGGTTAAAGTTCCTAGACATCTAAAATTTTACAGTACTAGGAGAAAACGGCAGAATATAGCAGAATTTGGCAGATAGCTATATTAGGGCTTTAGGGCGTTTTTGTCCCTATATTCTTCTAGTAACTTATTATCTTTATTATACCAGCATTCTATCTATTTGTTTAGGTACTTTAGGGGTCTAGGCGTATTAGGGTATTAGTTATAGAACTCTTTAAGCTTCTAGGGGCAGCCTATAAAGTTCTATATAGGGTACTAGGTTAGGTTAGGATTATAGCCCTTTTATTAAATATGGTATTTTAGCGTTCCCCGTACTATCTTATAGGCTAGTATTTTATTAACTTCCTATTTATTATTACCGTTTACTTAAACTAGTAAGGGAGGCTTATTTTTTTTGTCTAGGTAATAAGTTATTTATAGCTTTCCGTAACTTATCTAGTAAGAAAATAGAGTAAACCCTAATTAAATTTGGGAGCTTTATCTTATATAAGTTACCTATCTTCTTAAAAACCTTATATGGTCCTACTATTTAGTAGTCTAGCTTACGGCTAGGTCGTTTAGTCTTTTAATTCCTTATTATAACCTAGACTATATTGCCAGGGGTAAAGTTAGGCTCTTAATGGTGTTTATTTGCCTACTGTTCTATTAACCTTTAAGCTTTTTTTAGGTTCTTACGGGCTACCGTCTAAGCTTCCTCCAATTATTTAGCGTACTATTGGGCCTTAGTATAGGATAGCTTCTCTTATATAGTCTAGGGTTCTTCTAGCCTTTTCTAGTTAAAGCTTATATGGGGTAAGTATCTCATTTCTAGCTAAATCAGGGCAAACCCTATAGAGTTATGGGGTAAGGTTGCTTGCGTGTAGTCTATTAAGGGTAGTAGTTTAGGCTAGTTATCCTGGAAATAGTTAATAAAGGGCCTAAGCCTTTAGTCTAGGTACTAATTTATAATCTTTATCTAACCATCTATTTGGGGGTAATAAGCTATAAAAAGCTTTAGCTTAATACCTAGGATCTAAATAAACTTATTTTAGAAGGCTAATATAAACTATAGCCTATAATTAGATATAATAGTATCTAATAGTCCGTAGATTTAGTAGACGTAATAGATATATAGCCGGGCTGCCTCTTTAGTATTAATATTCCTATAATATAGAATTAAGAACGGGCGTTTACTAAAGTGGTTAACTATAACTATAACTATATTATATCCGTTATGGTCCTTAGGTAGTTTATAAAAGTCTATAAAGATATACTACTAAGGGCGCTCTAGTATTAGGAGTAGCTTAAGTAGTCCTAGGGTCTTATCCCGTGGGATTATAGCTCTTTAGCAGTCTTCGCAGTTCCGTATATATTAATCAATATCTATAATTACTCTTAGCTAGTAGTAGTGGTAGTTAATAATTTTACGGGTCTTATTCTTGCTAGGGTATACCGTAGAGACTTAGCAATAAGCTTCGCGGATTAGTTTAGTCCTTAGATTATTAATATTAGGGACTATAAGCCGCTCTTAATATAGAAGCAATCCTTCCTCTATCTTAAAATTAGGGTCTCCTTTTACGGCTTATTTATAAAGGGCCCTTAAGGCGTCGGCCGTGCGGTTTGTAGTTAGGAGGCAGTTAATTAGCCTTATTAGCTTATTTAAAGACTTCTCTATTAGTGCTAGCTTGTTTTACTAGAAGTCTAGCTCCTTAAGGATCTATAGGTTAAGCTATTCTGGATAAAGGAGGGCGCGCGTCTAATATTAGGTCTTTAGCTTATCCTAGGGTCCTACGCTTTATTCTCTTTGGGTTAAGGCATTAGCCTTAGAGTTTTACTTACTAGAATAATATATAATTGTAAAGAAGAATTAGGAGAGTATTTTGGCCTACTAGGCTTATTATTTAGTAAGCTGCTTTATAGTTATAAAGTACTTTAAGGCTTTATAATCTATATATATCTTAATCTAGGAGTTTATACCTTTAAGCTCTACACGCTATTAGGAGAGTAATTAAATAATAGCTAGTATTTCTTTATTATATACTTTATAGTTATACTTAGCTAGGTTTATTATTATTTTTTAAAAAAAGTAATAGGGTACTATTTGCCGTTTAGATATAACTGTAATAGGATTCCCGCTATAACCCTATTAGAGATATCCGTTTTTAGCATTAATTTAAGGTCCGGGTTATAGTAATAAAAGATTAGAGAAGAGATAAGCCGATCCTTTATCTCTTTAAAGGCTTCTATATAGCTATTATTAAAGATAAAAAGCGTGTCCTTCCTAGTTAGTTATATAAGGAGTTTTACTACAATTCTGTAGTCGCGGATAAACTAGTAGTAGAAGTTATAAAAACTAAGGAAGGATTAGATTCCCTTTACTATATAAGGGGGCTTCTAATTATAGATTACCTTTACCTTTTTAGGGTTAACCTTAATTCCTTCTATAGTTATAATAAACCTAAGGTATTTTATATGTTTTACCCTAAACTTATATTTCTTAATATTAACTTATAAGCCCGCGTTCCGTAGTCTTTTTAGGACCTTTTTAATATAAACTTAATACTTAAGTTTGTTGTCTAAGTATATAAAAATATTGTCTAGGTATACCGTGCAGAACTTATTAAAGTAATTAAAAAGAACGTTGTTTATATACCTTTAGTACGTAGCCGGTCCGTTTATTAGTCTAAAAGGAAGAACTTTATATTTATAGGAACCATAATAGGTATAGAATATTATTAAATCTTTAAATATAGGGTCTATCCTAATTCGGTAAAAAGCTTAGTAGATATTAAGTTTAGTAAAGATCTTTGCCTAGCTTAAACGTATAAGGGTCTCGTTAATTAAAGAAATAGGGTACTGGTCCTTTTAAGTAATAGCGTTTAGCTTTTAATAGTTAATATAAAAATAAAGGCCTTTATTAGGCTTTTTTATAAATAAAATAGGGGAAGTAAAAGGGGCTTAACTTAGCTTAATAAACCCTTTATCCAGGTTATTAATTAAGTACTACTTTATTACTTTTAGCTTATCCATTAATTATTAGTAGAGGGGGCTATAGCCTAGTAAGTTATTGGCTTTTAGTTAAATCTTATAATTATATATCCGGTAAGGGGGTAACTTATTTAAGGCTGCCTTTAAGAATATATCCTTATAATCTATATAAATAGTAAAAAGGAGGTGTTTAACTAGTTCCTTATTAGTTTCCTTAGTTAGCCTTTCCTCCCTATTATTAATAATTTAGTTAATCTTATATAGGCTTATTATAAAGACCTTATTATCCTTCTGGTATATATTAAAGTAGAACGCTATAGCGCTAATTGCGGTAATATTTACTATAGGGGGGTTATATAATAATGGGGGCGTATATAACCTTAGGGGCTTCTAGGGTACTAGCGTTATTATTACTCCTTTTAGCTCCTATCGCATCTTTCAAAGGTTATTCCTTATATCCTATTAATCCATTCTTTTCTATACTAGTTGGATCTATATAATTTAGATATCGTCTATATTACTATCTGCCCCGCTTTTATACGTAGAGTCCTCTTTAAATATAGTACTTTAGGAGAGTATCTTTATTAGTACGGAGTTCTTTCTAGCTTTATAGTGGGCGTCTTTTTAAATAAAGGCTAGATTATAGGCTAGGACATCCTACTAGTAGGTAAGATTAGTCTTTACAGCTAGTATCTTGCGGTTAGTTCGGATTTCCCTAATAAAGGAGGGCAACCTTGGTCTATCCTCCGGCCAGATAAACTGTCTTTATTATATATTTAACTAAATATTAAAATAGGACATCTATTTTTGTCTAAGGATTATATTATAGAACCCTAGGTCTAGGATGTAAAAGGGGATACTATATTAGCGTTGTCTGTTAAGAGCGATATATAACTTTAAGATATAGGTAACGGGCCGACCGGCTTAGCCGTTATAGCATTTTACCTAAATAGGCTTCTCTAGTTAGATAGCTTCTATATTTAGAAACTTAGTAATATTATTTATATAGGTAGTATTTATAAAGGTAAAGCTATTTGCTCTAGTATTAATAAGGGCAGTTATATTAACTTTATATCTATTCTAAGATACTATATATAGAACTATAAAATGCTTTCCACCCATTAACTAACTAAGATTAATCTCTTTAACATTAATAGGGTACCTTAGGGGGGAGTCTTTCCCTAGGGCTCTTTTTTCCTAACTTATTAGACATTTCCCCTTCCTCTATCTCCTTAATATTGCCTATATCCTTTAGCTCTAGGTAAGATAAGGTAAAGTAACCCTCCTTATCGCAGTTGTAACAAGTAGCTAAGGTAGGGTTAATTAGGGTATTGCGACGAGTACTAGTTGGGGGTGTAGTATATAGCTGGTCGGGTAAGGCCCGCTAGTACATAGATATAACCTCTTTTAGTATAAGAGCGGTTATAGCTTATCTTCCTACTTTAGCTCCTGTAGGTATAGCTAATAAGTTTTAATCGTTCTAGGGTTGCTTCTACCAATTAGGGTAGGTATTAATTCGCTTTAGTTCTAAATCTAGTAATAGGTAATAAGTTACGAGTTTATTATACGTTAGAAGGTCGTTTAGGGTTATAGCAATCTTCTCTTATAGCTAAATTATTAGCTTATCGTATAGGTCTAATTAGTAGTTCTTAAGGGGAACCTAGCCTTTTCCTATAAGGTATAGGAATTAAGTCTAGAATTTAGTAAAGGGTTAGTTTAGTTTTATTATTAGGCGATTATAGTTATACCGGGCGTCCTATACTTTGTTTAGGTTAATATAAATAGCTACTAGGTGCTATATTATCTCGTTAACAGATATAAATTAGATAGGGGAATTATCCTCAAACTTAGCTTAAAGGTGCCGTTAGGTGTCCCTAGTAGTTTAACTAAAAAGGTAAAGCATTTTGGCTTCCTTAGAAAGGAAATAGTTATAGTTAATACGGAGCTTTCCTTATACTTAAATCCTCTAATTCTTAAAGGTAGGGTCTATTCTATTAGATAGTAGTTAGGGGTTAGGGAGCTTAATAGACTTTAATTACTTTATTATTATATCTATACTCCCTAGTGTATTATATTTAGTAAAGTAAGTATATTAGCTAGGGCTTTAAGAAGGGGAAGCTAGGCTATTTTATAGGGCCGCAAGGCTTTCTAAAATCTCTTATAGGGTTTCTTATATATTCCTTACTTTAAGATAATTAGCTTCCTAGCTAGCTATAAGGGCGCGAATCTGCTCGCGTACGTCTATAACGTTATTATTATCTTTAATTTCTAATCCTAATTAGATCTTAGGTTCCTCTTAAGTAAAGGCAACTCTCTTAAATAAGCTTGCTTTAGGTGCCATTATTAGCTTTTTAGGGTTTATTAGTATTATATGCTTTAGTTTTAATTCTAGGGGTATAGGTCTAGTCCTATCTAGTTTATAAGGTAGGATATTATCTAGGCCTTCCTAGGTAATACAGAGTTGTTTTAGTGTCTAAATATAGCGCATTAACGCGTTATTGCAGACGAAGTTTTTTCTTTAGAGTGGGATATTATTAAGGCCTTCCTAGGTAGTATAGGGAGAGCTTAGTATAATATAACGGCTTATATAAATGCTTCTAAACTAAAGCTTATAGAATGCTATCTTATAAAGATACTAAGCTAAAAGGAAGGAAAAAAGGGGTTACTAGGACCGATGTAAATAAATATATAGGGTAAGCCGCTAAGGCGCTAGCTTTGGGCGGGCTAATCGCAGGTTAGCAGAATATGGCAGAATTTGGCAGGTAACGTGCGATAGCGCCATTACAGTAGGATTCCGTGACATATAAAGATAGTAAGATATTTTAATTAACTTTATAGTTAACCTGCCTAATAGTAATAGGTTTATAAATGTTATAGTAGTTATTAACCGCCTTATAAAAATGCGATATATAATTCCTATAGATTTAATTAATATAATATTAGTAGCTAAATGTTTTATTAAGTACGTCTTTAAGTTATATAGACTTTTTAATTTAATTATATCCAACTATAGAAGCTAGTTTATTTTAGACTTCTAGTAAGCCCTATATAAGCGATTAAGTATATAAATATAACTCTTAATAATATTTTATCTAAAGATAGATAGATAAACTAAAATTGCGAATATAATTATAGAATAATACTTATAAATATACTATTCCTACCTATAAAATAACTAGGAAAAGTGGCTATCTTTAGCTAAGTTTACTATAAATAATATAATAAACAAATTAATAGATGTAATACCGTTTTATCTAACTTATAGATAAAACCCCTAACTTAGATTTAAACTATAACCTAAAATTAATATAATAGGACCTATAATTAAGCGGATTTAGTTAATTAATGTATATAACTTTACTAATTAAATAAAGCAGTTAACGGGACCATTATAAAGTAAATTAATATACGCTTAAACGGTATAGACATGGCATATAAATAAAGGACGAGCTCCTATATAGGACTTTAAAAAAGGTAATATAGTTTACCTAAATATATAAAACCTAAAGACTTAACGGCCTTTAAAGAAACTTAATTGGAAATTTGTAGGCCTATACTAAATTAAGAAGAAACTAAGCTTATATACTTATAAGCTTAAATTACTAACTAAGATAAAAATATATCTAACGTTTTATATAAGCTTATTATAACCTTTAAAGGGTAAACTTACGCCTTACAAAGTGCTACTACTACTCTTTATAATTGCTAATAATAGTAACGGTTTTTACTTTATAACTTAATTAATAATATATAATAGAAAATATAATCTAAACAATTTAAGCTTCTTATTAAGTAAAAAGGATATAAGGTATAAACCTAGAAAACCTATAACTAGATTAAAGCCGACGTGCTTTTCTAAGAAAAAAAATTCTATAAAAACTATCCTTTATGGCTTACTTTAGCTAAATAGACACGATATAAAAGTAAATAATTGCCACCTAATATAAATATATAAAATATAATAGCAGAAAGCTTAAAATTAAAATAAACTTAAAATATATTATAACGTTTATAATACGGTTATATAATATATAAGATATTAAGGAACTTTAACTAATAGTTAAAGTTATTTAATTGGTTAGATTTGCCTTGCTAAGACCTACTATAAAAACATTAGTTTTGCTTACTACCTTAACTAAACTAATAGCGATTTTCTATCTGGGGAATGGAAAATCCTAATTAGTCCACTTAATAATTAGAACTAGTAAAACTTTATACCGCTACCTAATATAAAAATACGATATATAATAAAATTGTAAATTCTTAACTAAATTAAATTGTTTTAGACCTTTAGCTAAAAAGGAGGGTATTATAATAAGACTAACCCAGTTATAGTAAGAATGTCTTAGTAAAACACTTAACAGATAAATTCTAATACTATAACTAAATTCTGCCGAATTCTACCAGCTTAATTAACTTCTATTAAGTTTTATTGGGTTAATTAAATTCTACCAAAGTCCGTTAAAGACCGCGTATATATATACGCACGCATCGACCACTAAGACCCCTAAGTATTTAATTATAAGATTCTCCCGTTATTCCTTTCTCTTCTTTACGCAACATCTTGTTCTCTATAAGAGCTATACCCCTAGATTTAAATAGAATATATTTTATTCCTTTAAATCTATCTTAAAGTCTCTTCGCATCCTTATACTATATAAGCTTAATTAGATTAAAGTCTAGTAAGTATAGTAGTAGATAGCGGATAATATAGCCCTCCTCTTTAATAGCAGCTAAAATCTATACGTTAACGTAAACCTTAAGGTTATCTATTACGACTTCTATAGTCCGATTTAGATATTACTTATAAAGCGTAGGAAATAGGTAGCCATATAGCTACCTAATAAAGTTATTAATATTAAAGTAGCCCTTATAGGCTTAATGACAAACCTAGCCGTTAACCGCTGTAGCCGTATAGATGCTCTAAGTATTACCTCTTTAAAGATTGCCCTTATAGCACGCCTTTTTACTAACTAGAGCTCGCCCTCTTATCCACTAGCTAGTCTTTTTATTAAAAATAGCCTTATTAAGAAACACTATAATATCCGCCGGAAACCGCCTTATATTATTACAATAGAGCTCTCCTAGCTATAAGTTATAGCCCTACGCTATACGTCTAATTGCCTTCCTTAACCACTTTTTCTTTTTTAAGATACGGTAGATTATAGAATAAGTAACGTTAAGATTACGTTTATAATAGAGCCAGTACTAAATTTCGTCTAGATATTTCCAACCATTATAGAGTAGAAGTTTAAGGAGAGCCTCTCTATCTACTCTTGTTAACGCCGCTAGCCGGCCAGCCTTCCGTATATAAGGCCTAATAGGCTAGCTATATCGCATAAGGTAACGTTCGGTGTTATATACGGTAGCTTAACTAACGTATAGCTATTTTGCGATAGCACCTGGCCGCCAGCCTAATTCAAGTAGACGGACTATATCCGCGCGACGAGCAGGGTTAATACGAGGCACTATAATGCCAGGAAACGCGTTAGGATAGGGCAAATAGCAGGGCGACGTTAGCTTTAACTTACTGACTGACAATAGGGACGTTATGTGAACAATAAGGCGCGTTTAACGTGGAAAAGGGCTATCTCACGGTTTTACATGTTGGGTTGGGTGCAAAAATCGTGGATCTGCATGCCAAGGATTCTAATTCATTCTGCAAACGACAAATTAGCCGTTTTGGGGACGTTGTGTATGCATAGTTGGGTAATTTGAGGCTGTTCTAGACATTATGCAATAACAATTTACTAACTAAATTAAGAGGGGAAGAAAACCGAAGTCATTAGTATAATATATTTCAAAGAGCTTCATGATTCGTGCATAGGCATTAATAAGCCTTGCGCTGCTGTACCACCTTATAATTGGCCTGATCTTTTGAAGACCTTTTCCAAAATGAAGCAATTGTTCCAGAATCAAGACGATAAAACCGATACAAGAATCGTTCCTTTTTGAAGACGATTTGTTTCGGTATGAAGCAGGAATTTTCCGGGACGCGACTCGAGCCAGTAACGTATGTTATGGGGTTTTGACCGATACCCTAGTTTTGACCGAACTAGCGTACCGCCTGCTATTTTAAGTAAAGTTTTGTTGTTCTGCCAAAATTAAAGTAACAGGCGGTGTGTCGTGCTAAGGCTTACCTAGGCGTGATAGATACAACTTAGGTAAAGTTTTGATGTTCCTTTCGGTCAAAACTAGGATGTCGGTCAAAACCCCATAACATACGTTATGGGGCAGAGCATTCCCGTGCCGCAATCCGACATGCAAGACTGCGCCCCGCATGCAGTATTCGGCATTGCAGACACGAACTTATTATTAACTGTGCCCACCCAGCCTCCTCTTCAAATCTTTTCTTTGACTCATGAAACCCCCCAGTTTAGCTCACCCTAAACCCTTTCCCATGCTACATGCTACTCTTTAATTATCCGAGATGGAACACTTATCACCACTACGACTTGAACTGCCCGAGAGCCTGCCAGAAGGGACAACGCATGAGCAATTCCATCCCGAAATAGTCTCACTGGTGTCATCTTTGGGGCAAGGCGAAGATGGGATAGATTTATCGCATCGCACTAGTTCTCGGCTGGGGGACTTAATACAAGTCCTAGGTCCGGATAAATTAGATATTTCCTATGTTCAGGCTATAAACGAAAAGGGTTTTACCACCCCGTTGATAGCGGCAGTCTCTCCTGCTAGTCAGTCGCATTCTGGCGATGTAAAAGGTGCAAAGAGCGAGGAATGGAGGAAACGAACCGGAGCGATATCATGGTGGTGGTGGTGGGAAATTGGGGCTGCAGTACTCAGCATGATCAGCATGCTTCTCATCACCGTCGTCCTCTTCAAGGTCCAGAACGAACCTCTTCAAAACTGGACACTACCTATCCAACCCAACTCTCTGATCGCCGTTTTCACCACTATTGGAAGAACCGCAATGATGGTACCTATCGCTTCATGTATTGCTCAGCTAAAGTGGCGCCATTTCGACCATCGAGCTCGCCGATTAAATCATCTCCAGCTGTTTGAAGATGCCACCCGAGGACCCTGGGGCGCGGCGACCATGCTATATAGTGTTCGTTATCAAGCTTTGTTGGCCTCGACACTTGCGCTTGTCACAGTAATAGCTTTGGGAATTGAGCCTAGTACACAGCAGATCCTGAGTTTCCCTCATAGGGTCACCACGTTGAGCAACGTTTCGGCCGAGATTGGACTGGCAGATGAATATGTCTCCAAAGCCTATACTGAATCGTTAATTTTTAATGGTATGACCTTATTATCGTCGTGTTACATCTAAGTATGTGCTAATCTTTCGGGCAGGACATAAAGATGTATTTACTTTTGGGATTAATATCCTCGCTGGAATGTCCGGAACCGTCTTTCAGCCAAGCCTAAACTGCCCCAGCCCTGCAATGGAATGCTCTTGGGAAGATTTCACGACGCTTGGAGTATGCAGCGATTTCCACAACGTCACTAATATTACTTTATCTAATTGCACTGGTGGCGCTGGTGATTTAATTTGCACCTATAATATTCCGGGACGCCAACCCCTAATCCAAGATCTTTCCATAGCGTACTCCAGTGCGCTGTTTGTATCAGTGACAGGAATAGGAGCGCCGGAAAGCGACACGCTCGGCTCAATGGCAGTGGTCAATGCCACCTCACCCTACAATAATAAATCACCCGAACCACCACCAACGGAGGTCTACTACTCTACCTGGTTCTGGTGTGCACAGAGTTTTCATGCTCTCAACACGACATCAAGTGGGCTTGGTCAAAGTTCACCTCAAATTGAGCGGTTGACAGTAGTAGGGACGGTCGAGAACGTATTATTGCTACGTGCGGACTCCACAGGCAAACTGTACTACATTGACTCGTATTCCGCCGCAGCAATATTTCAATATCCATATGTCGCACTCAACACGACTGTCACGCGTTATGTGATCGACCCAGGAGACCTGAATTTTGGCTACTATCTTCGAAGAAGCAACCTCAGCGATGTCACGCAAGATCTCGCAGATACTTTGACCGGCCTAATCAGAAGCAACGTTCCTGGCGACAACCTCAACGCAACAATGTTCAAGGGTGAGGCACGTTACAGCACGGCCTTTGTCCAAGTACGGTGGCCATGGATTATTCTTCCTATTGCGGAGACCTTGCTGACTGCCGTTCTCCTCGCCATCTCTATTTTACTTACACGACACCAACCGTTGCTAAAGACGTCTGTAATAGCGTTTCTCATGCATGGTTTGGAAGGTTGGTCGGACGATGAGCTGGAAGTTGCGAGCCCGGAGACGACGGGCAGTCTTCAAACCATAGCAAAGGGCATGATGGCGTCCTTTGAGGAAGATAGTCAGGGCCGGTTGAGGTTCATGAGGTCGTAAGGTAATTTGATCAGTTAGGCGTAGCTAGCCGACAGCTGCATCTAGCTCATGTCGACATCTCTCAAACAAGACATCTGTGGGCTGGACTCCAGGCTTGCCAATCAATCAATTCAACTCAATTCAATTCGATTTCCTGCACAGAGCATATTGTACACCGTGCAGAAAAGCACATAGCAGATTGTAAGTCATGCTTTTATGCACGCAGCAGACTTTAGGTCGTGCTTTTCTGCACAGTGTAGGATATGTTCTGTGCGGGAAATTGAATTGAATTGAATTAAATTAAGTTGAGTGGAATTGATTGATTGACAAGCCTGCTGAACTCTCCGAGAACTCTAGGGTATAAAAGAGTTAGATAAAGAATAGAACTAACTCTATAAACTAAATAAGGATAAAATTGGTATATATAGCTAGTAGTTAGCGGAGAAAGTTCTTATATATTAGTTTTATTAGGCAATAGGATCTAAGGATTAAGATAATTAGACTATTAGTAGCGATTATAAAAAAAAATAGGCGACTAACTAGGAGTATATAAAGCTCGGATACGTAATAGAAGTGGAGAATAATTCTACTATAGAATAGGGAATATTAGTAGGGGCCAAAACTCCACTAATTATAATATCTATCGCTTTATAAGACGTAAGAGAAGTAGGACAACGAGCTACTTTAGTACTTAGTAAAGGTAAAAGGCTAAAGGCATAAGACTCTTAGAAAGAGATAAGTAAAATTTAAGATTTTAATAAATAAATAAGAATACAATCTAATTGTCAATAAGGATAGATTAGAGTAGAAAATATAGCGTAGAACTTTTAAAGTAAAATAAGTAAGATTTAAGACTCTTAAACTATAATAAAGCTACTACTAAAGCCTAATTAGACTAAGGTAGAAGTATAGCTTAGAAAAGAAGCAAGCTTAAAACTAAGAATTCTATAGAACTAAGACTTTAACGCCAGGATAAAGACTATTAAAGAAATTACGAGTAAGACTTAGTAATAGAATTAAAAGGTTAATACCTCGGTTAGAAAGTATAAAGGCTTTAACCTACTAGTAAGAAAGAAGCCAGATAAAGGTAATAAAGAATTTAGAAAAAGGATCTTTATATAGTAGAAGTAGATACTAAAGCAATAGACTATTTAGGAAAAAGATTACCTATATAAAGGGTTATTAATAGGCCTAAAGTAGGCACACTAAGAGTAAAATAGCTAATTAAACTACAAGAAGAAGAGGATCTTAGAATTCTAATTAGATTTAAGGAATAATATATAAAGGGCTGTTATGATATAATAATAAGAAGATACTTCTTTATAGATAGACCGTATATACTTAGGGAGCTGTACTAAAAGTAGTAACGTAGGTAATAGGGTTATAACGGCGATATAGTTATAATAGTCGGCTACTACCGCCTTCCTAATGTAGATGGAACACCAAAATACTACCAAAATGCCTTAGAAATAGTTGTTAGATTGTGCACGCCGTGGGGTTATATACGCCGTCATATCGTACATAACCCAACAGCTATTTTTAAGACATTTTAGCAGTATTTTGGTGTTCCATCTATATTAGGAAGGCGGTAATAGCCGACCGTTATAACTATATCGCTGTTATAACCCTATTATCTACGTTATAGATAGCGACATAATAATAAGTAGAAAATTTTTTATATATAGTTAAATAAATAAGTTATTTAAGACTAATTAATTACGGAAAAAGGTATAAACCATATTAAGGGAGCCTTAATTATAATATTAAAAGATCTAAAAGAGAAATTAAAGGACTAGAAAAGTAGATAATATATCTTAGTACTTGTAAATAAAACAGTAATATTTAGATTAGTATAATAGAAGTTTAAACTTAAGAATAAGGATAAGCTAAGAGTTAACTTAAAGCACCTAGCATATTATATATTGGCATAGATTATATATATAGACAATATATATAATATATATAAATGTCGGAATATATGGACAGAAGTTACGTGATTACGTGTCGTTAACGTGTCATCATTGTGTCTTTGATTAGTTATCCTTATAGTGACTAATTAACCCCCTGCTTAGGCACCGCGATCCTTACGATCCTCTGTAAAAATCATTATACAACCTATCAAGACTATAATTACGACATTACGTGATATTAGCCTTAGGTTATGTGTTCTAACATTAATTAATAAATGCGCATAGATCAAGCACTTGACCTAGGGCATTCTACGATTATAATTTAAGAGGACGTTCGGCAGTCTTATAGATTAAGCAAGTTATATAACGTTCGGCAGCCAGCTACTTACTTTATTGTAAAGAGTAGTGAAAAGGCAGAGCGTTCGGCAGCTCTCTTTTTACTATTACTACCTTCCTATTAATCTTTAGAGCGTACGGTAGCGAACTAATCAATTCTAGTATCAGGAACACCACTAGCTAGGCTTCTACCAATTAACAGCCCTACTGCCCTACCATACGTTAATTGACGGCCCTACTAGCCTACCATACGTTAATTGACGGCCCTACTAGCCTACCATACCTTAATCGACGGCCCTACTAGCCTACTATACAGTCAATCGACGGCCCTGCTAGCCTGCCCTCCATTGCCAACCGACGGCCCTATTTACCTGCCATTATGCCTACCTTTATTTCTAATGAAAGAACCATTTAAATTATAAGGGACGCTATATAACTTTCCGATTCGGTATAAATTCCATAATTTCTACGAACTTAAGGCTTTATAATAGCCGATTTTGCTCTTATTACTAAAAAGACCCTATAAGAGCTAATTACGTACCTTAAAAGCCAAGGATTTCAAATTCGACCAACTAATCGACGTTACTCCCTTATAAGCGTACTTACAGAGTAGATAGAAGGTAAATGGCAAAAGAAAGCATAAGAGTAAGCTCGCCAAGCTCGCTAAATACAAATTAAAGCTATAGTTAAAGCCCAAGAGCAAGCTCGCTAAGCGAAGCTCGAAGCTCAACGTTTAGAAGAGGTTCAACAACAAGAATAAGCTTATTAGGCTCAAATCGAAGCTCAACATTAAGAAGAGATTCAACAGCAAGAGTAAGCTTGTTAAGCCCTTTTCCTAGCTTAAGTCAAAGCTTAAAATTAATCTTGGTGGTAAATAATAGGGAATAGGTAAAACGTTAGGAACGTACAACGTTTGATAGAACACCACCAGCTAGGCTTCTACCAGCTAACCGACCCCTACTGCTCTGCCTGCAGCTAATTAACTACTTACTACTCCGCCTACAGCCAACCAACATCTACTGCTTCCACCTGCAGCTAAACCAACACCTAACTGCCTTCCTACAGCGCCACAAAGAAAGAACTGCTAGTGTTGGAATATATTAATAAAGGTTATGTGGTCACGTACGCCCCTAAACGCCCGTAACCTATAAATAAGATAACTGCCGCGCCAGTACGCCTACGGATAGATAAGAATTCGTGCCAATACGCCTACGAATATAACCCTATTGCTAGCATTATACTGCCACCCGAACGACCCTATTACTAGTACCGTACTACTACCTACACAGACAATAATCGTGCCGATATGCATATAATATATTAACCAACCAATAGCGCCAATACGCCTACTATCACGACCCGACCGAACGATCGTGCTAATACGCCTGCGATCTACCGACCGACCAATAGACGAGCTCTACGTTTAACCACTATTACCACCCAATGCTCGCACCGTACCGCTACCTAAATCTAACAACTATCGCGCTAATACGCCTGCGACCTAAACATAACCAGGTAGAGCTTTACTCCCTAAAATACAACCCCGTCGCTAGTACTGTACTGCTAGCGTTAGAATATATGGACAAAGGTTACGTGGTCACGTGTCTTAGGATAGCTGTTTTACGCATAAAGAAAGAACTACCAGTGTCGGAATATATGGACAGAAGTTACGTGGTTACGTATTGTTGACGTATCGTCGTCGTGTCTTTAATTAGTTATCCTTATGGTAACTAATTAACCCCCTACTTAGGCACCGCGATCCTTACGATCCTCTGCGAAAATCATTATACAACCTATTAAGACTACAATTACGACATTACGTGATATTAGCCTTAGGTCATGTGTTCCAACAATAAAAATCTAAAAAATAAATAAATTGGAAGTATTCTATAAAAATATATTAGGTACTAAATAAGTAAATATATAGAAATACCAAGTATATATATAGATAGTATTTAGTAAAAGTTTAAGGGTTAGGGGACTTAATATTTTAACTAAAAAGATTTTTTATAGAAGAAAACTTAAATAGATAATAGCAGTAGAAATGCCTAAAAAATATATATCTATAGTATATTAAAGATAAAAAGCAAATAAGGTATTAGCTAAAAAAAATAAGCTAAGTATAGTAGGAGTAAGTAGCTAATATTTAGGAAAAGTAGAGGCCTATAGGATTAAAGGGAGCTAGTAGTAAAGCCTTAAACCCTTAAAGAAATTTAAGAACAATACCTAAATCTATAAGTTAATTAGCAAGATTAATAGTTTAAAGCACTAATAGATAGTGGAGTAATTGGAAACTATATTTTACTAATAGTAGTAAAATAAACAGGACTACCTTATAGATAAAAGAAGTACCCTTATTTATTAGTTATAATTTTAAAAGACCTAATAGCCTATAGAGAAGGTATTATTAATTTTAAAATAGGACCTATCTAGATAACTATTAAAGAAAGACTAATTAAGATATCTTTTAATATCCTACTATTAGGACGAGATAAGGCAGTATTAGAGATACTTTAGTTATAGAAATATAATCTAAGAATTAATTAGATTATAGGTTAGGTTAATAATAATAATAATAATAATAATTCATTGCTTAACGTCCGATTTAGATCCCTATTAGGCCCACGCGGACTACTCCTTATATATATATAGGGAGAAAACTCTATATAAGAAAACCCCGTAATCCATCTCTCTGCCTTTTAGGACTCGCCTATATAGCGCCTATAAGTTACCTATAGTGCTCCTACTACCTTACTTTTTAACCTTTTTAGGAACCACTACTGCCGTAACAAGCCTACAGACGCGCTAATATTGTAAACTTTACTTTACTACTATAGAGTCATTAGGGGGCGCCTATTACTCACCCCCCTGCCCTTTATTACTATTTCCTTTATAACCTAGAACTGGTTTAGTATATTTTAGCTAATAAGCCACTAGGTAACCGCCTTAAGGCCTTTTTATATTAAAAGCAGTGTCTTATAGTTCTCTATACTAGCTACTAAGAGTATTACTTCTTAGTTAGTACGTAAGAGGCATAACAGTATTATATATTTTAGTGTCTATCTTAGCCAGCTATATTTATATCTTAGGCTACCTACTAGGACACCCACCTAATAGAGCCAGTCTTTTAGTCCTATTATTCCTATTCTTAAGAGTATTGCTATTATATTTTCTGCCTTTATTAGGCCTTCTTAGAGCCCTAGAGTATTTACCCCCCATAGCGTTAACTATACTACAGCTTAGGTTCCTCTTACCTTAGTTAGCCTCTATACCTTTAACTTCTATATACTTCTTTAGCGTTAGTCTAGCCAGTATTATACTACAGTAGATAGTTTCCCGGCGTTCTTTTATGCTCTACTTTAGCTCCTTTCTCTCTCTTACTATTATCTTTACTAGCCTCTTACGCGTCTCCCTTCCTTCTCTATATAGGCCTAGGCCCTAAAGTAGCACTATTTTTCTTCTACTTTCTTTACTTATTTCTCTAATATATCTTCCCTACTTTAGGGTTATTAGTTTATTCTCCTACAAGGCGCCCTAAGGTCCCTCTATAGTTTATTTAGGCGTGTTTTAATATACTTTATAACATTAGAGTTACGTTCCTTTTACGCCCTTTATATTACAGCGGCTTTAATATATAGTTATAGGGGGGGAATATTAGCTTCCTTTTTAAGCAGTACTATAGCCGCTCGCTTATATCCGCCTATTATACTCTAAAGGTAGGCTATTTAGACCTTTTGGAGTAGTTTAAGGAGTAATTTAGGGGGGCCTTTTTTAGATTCTCTAATGGCCCAAATACTAAACCCATACGCTATAGTTGGCCGGATAACTACTATATATAGTAGGCGTAACCTCTAAAAGCATAGACCCTATATAGAGTTGACGATCCTAAATAATATAATATACTGTGCTTAGCCCTTATAGGCCGCTTATACCGTATATACGCTCCACTAAAGCTTATTATCTACCTATACTCCTAATACTCTTAGGCTCTAAACTAGTTAACCCCTAAAGCCTTAGATACAAATTATATACTAGAGATTTATAAATTGGTTGCGTTTTCTTATAAAATGGATTAGCTGGTATTTCTTTAATAAAAATTAGACTCTATATTATCTTGCCTATTTTATATAGGTATTATAAGCTTTCTCTAGTGTTCTATAATTCTCTATAGCTGTTGGCCCGTATACAATTAGGTTTATATTATTAATAAAGCCTATTTCCTAGGTTACCCCTTCCTTAAAGGAGTTAAGCAGGTTACTTATAAAAAAAAAGGAAGAGTATAGGCAAGAGGGGTAATCCTTATAGTATTTCTATTACAACTGCAATAGGGGGGCTTTAGTATCCGCTAAAGACTAATAATGTTTCTCTTTAACCTATAAACCCTTAAATAAATTATATAATCCATTCTAGGAAGCCTTTTGCCCTAAGGATATATAAAAGACGCTTATAGGGTACATTATTATAGGCGCCGCTAATATTTAGGCTAAGTATTAATACTATAAAGTCCCTTTATATCGCCTATATAAATTTAATAGTAGCAGTAAGTAGCGTAAGTGCTAATAGTATTAAGCGGTTCTTTCTTGCCCCTATTTAGCTTTATAGTAGTAAGGTATATTCCTTAGCTATATCTGCTATATAGTCCGCTATTACCCTTTCTAAGATCTTACTAAGGGTATTCTCTAAGGCAATAGGGCGGTAGCTCCCTAAAAATAAGTAATTTGCTTTACCTTCTTTATATAGGATAAACGTTATTATAGCTCTTCTAAATCTTAGGTAGTAGCCTATTATAAAGCATACTCTAGCTACATCTGTAAGCTAAGGTACTATTAATAATCCGTAGATCTTTAGGGCTTTATTTAAGATCCTATCTGGTCCTAGTACTATATTATTTATAAGGTGGCTAATAGTTCTAGCCATTTCTTTAGTTGTTATATCACTGTTAACCCTTAGGCGAGTTACTGGTACTTCGCCCGTAATATTACTAAGGTCTACTAAAGCTAGTTAAGGGAAAAATCTTTCTATAAGGATCTTTGCCTTCTTATTATTATTGCTTATAGCTAGTAATTTACCTAGTCTTCGCAGGGGCGGAAGGTGTAGGTCTTCTACTAGACATCCCGCCTTTCTCTTTACCTATTTTGCTATCCTCCAAAGACCTTTATTATAGGGGAGGCTTAGGTTAGTAGTATACTTATTAATAAACCATCTCCAGCTATTCCTTACTTCTTTTTTTAGGGTATTCTTTAGCTAGTTTCTTATATCTTTATATTATCTTTCGTCTTTAGGATTATAGCTACTTATATATTTTCTTCTTACTTATTATTAGCTGGCGATAAGAACTGCGTATTATATAGACTATGCGTGTTATATATAAGGGCTTAGTTTTAAGACCGGGCAGTGCTCTTTTAGCCCATTTTTAATTACTACCTAAATCCTTTCTAGTCTTTAATTAATTTCCTTAGGGGTAGCTAATAAGCCTCGCTCGTTTAGTATTAGGTGGATTTCTTCTAGGTTTTAAAGTTATTGTTTAACTATATTAAGAAAGCTGTCTATCTTAAGCTTTCTTATTACATATCTTTTACTATTTAGTTACGCCTTAATATCCAAATCTAGCTATATTTAGATAGGGATATAGTCTAAAGCGAGCACCTATTCTTCTTTGGGGTTACACCTTTTAAGTCTCTAGTATAGGCCTTTGTCCATAAATATAAGGTCAATTATACTTCTAGCGGTGCCTTAT
>Ga0307515_10005262_pt1 | contig 26305 bp, 25 predicted proteins | sample 17_EM_MG_FD_194513 | JGI IMG/M metagenome (GOLD analysis project Ga0307515, IMG submission 194513) | Populus trichocarpa ectomycorrhiza microbial communities from riparian zone in the Pacific Northwest, United States - 17_EM | ecosystem: Host-associated > Plants > Roots > Unclassified | place... | reverse complement strand
AAAGTAGCTAATTACATATATTTTACTAAGGGGCTTAGTATTACTACCCCAACCAAAGACCTAAGCTGTTATTTTTTCATAATTACGTATATAATGGGAATATTTTTAATAAATCCTATTTAAGTACCCAATTAGTAAGGAAGGCCTACTATATAGGAGTTAATTGCTATTCGCATTGGTGTGTAAATTGTTGTAATAGCCTGCCATTTAATTGGTCGCTTAAAATTGATAAAGGAATACCGTATACAAGTATAGCTTTTCGCGCATACTTATAAACACCAGATTTGAAATCTACAATGGTCATTTATAAGTTCTACTTATTTTTGTCCATATTAATCGATTCGTTGTGGAGAAAATTGGTTGACAAATTGGTAGTTTGATTTTGGTTGGGTCGCCGAGTTCGGGGGGTCGCCGAGTTCGGGGGGTCCGAGCTTATATTAAGTTTACTTCCCTATAGAGCTGCTTCTAGGGCTGCTAACGCGTTTCTATTACTACAACAAAAGAAAGCGCCGCCGCCCGTTAGAAGAGATCGATCCGGATGTCCATTCTTCCCGTCGTGCGACCTTTACGGCCCGTTGCCGCTACTACTGCTGCTACTGCTACTCCTACTACCTACCAGCCCTCACGCCTCGCCCGCTACCGTCCCATGCCCCCCGTACGGGGGCCTTATAATACCGCCAATACTATCATTAGTAACAGCTAGCCCGCAGCTACCGGCTAGTTAGTACAGCCTATTGCGGACGCCGTAAATCCCACGCTAATACCACCGGGCCTCGCCGGACGCCTTGCTATATCTCGCATCGTAGAGCCGCTTAATCTTAGGGCCGTGGACGTCCTCTGCGAGAGTTATAACTCCCGCCACTAGAGCGACTAGCACGTGCCATCGACGCGGCCTAACTGGCTAAGGTTTAAAGCCCACCACAAATAAGGCGATAGATACTACCCCTATTCCGCCCGCTACTGAACTTCCTACGGGGTCTAGGACCGTACTCCCGCCGTACGCCGTTTTCGCCAGCAGCTACACCCGTACAACGCGGCCCTATTCTCTGCCTCCTTAAACTGTACCGTTACGGACCGCGGCGTCTACCCTAGTGGCGGCGTCAATCGCTTCCAGATCCACGGGGAGCTATACCATCTGCAGGGCCCGCTAGACCCCCCCGCCGGCTAGGCTCCGCGCTACGCCCAGCTGTACTTTTACGACCTAGCCTACGCTACGGATGCTCACCTACGGGCTTCTATAATCCTTAGCCTTATAGAACTCCTATCTGGGGCACCTGCTGGGGTAGGCGTTAGGGCAGGCGCTGGGGTAGCAGCTAGACGGTAGCTAGAGCTAGAGCTAGAGCAGCAGTAGACGGAGCAACAGTAGGAGTAGTAGCTAGAGTAGCAGACCGGAGCAGTAGTACGAGCAGTAGTACGAGCAGCAGTACGAGCAGCAGTACGAGCAGCGTAGGAGGAGCAGTACGAGCAGTAGTAGGAGTAGTAGTAGGAGCAGTAGCGGGAACTAAAGCAGAGGGACTAAAAGGAGAACTAGCTGGAGTAATAGCGGGAGTAGTAGTGGAGTAGTAGTGGGAGCCGGAGCTAGGCGGTAGATCAGGTTCTCTACTACCATGCTGCCTACCACCCTATTCCAGTTACTTACTACCCTGTTCCTATTGCCTACACTCCCCTCCTGTTACCTATACCTTCCTTATGTATATATAAGGCTCCTTAGAGCCAGTTTAAATAGACAGAGTCCTTATTTTATTTTCTAATCTACTTTGATCGACAGCAGCAGCCTGTTTTCTTACCCCAACTACGGAAGCTAGAGCAGCCGCCGAAGCAGCAGAAGGAGCAACAGAGGGACCAGCAGAGACTAGCGGCCTGCTTTCTTACCCGACTACGCCTCGCCTTGGCGAGGTGGCCCAAAGATTCTAGTATACATATATTAGAAGTCTGGATTCTGTCGGGATGCGTATAAGCGGGCTTTGAGCCTTGCAGTAGGTTAGTGGGTGTGGCTGCGTGTTTGAATCATTAGGAGGTATGCCAGATGTGAGCAATCTTTGAGTATCTTTCACGTAGACTGACTTGGGCTGGGATTGCTTAAACGTGTTTTTGACGTAACGGCCACCGTAACCTCGCGCAAAATCGATGAAGAAATGTTCTTGAGCGCTGTTGGTGACGCTATTTTTGATATCTCTGTTCGAGATCAAGTTCACAAGTTTGGTGTTGTTTTGTAGTCAATAGTGGCTAACAAAGTAAGTTGAGGCATTTTGAGTAATGCCAGTGTAAATAGAAGGAGAGACGTAAGAGGGTGGATCGAGACCGAAGGCGGTTTATATGGATAAAGAAGTCAGAGAGCAACGAGAATCAAAACTTTACTTGAAGCTAACAAAAGTCAACCTGAACTTGGATTTCATTTTGTTCTTTGAGTTTAGGTTCCATTGTGTATTGAGCATAACGGTAATAAATTCCAGGCTGAACCATTTAACATAGACATATGTTACACGCATTCAAGTACACCTATAATCTAGGTTTGGCCTGAGTCCCAAGACGATGATTTCGTTGGAATGGGAAGGTGTAGATACCAGCTTCACCATCAGTACGTTAAATTCTACTTGAACTCCGCATCAACATGCTCGTAATGATCCAAGAACCCTTGGAAAGCAATAACCCCCAAGCCAGGATCCAGCGCGCCAGTCGTGGCACGAATGCTGTGCATGCTCAACTGTGGGATACCGGCATCAATAGCTCTAATTCCAGTTTTTGCGCTTAGCATGGGGCCGATAGTGCCACCACTCCTAACATCGTTCCGTATCTGGAATACTTGCAACTTAGCATTGCACTTGTTTGCGCAGCGCTGTAGGATAGCTGTGCTGGCAGCGTCGGTAGTCATGTGTCCATTTGCGTCGGCAGATACGGCCAGGCCAACGTTCAGACGCGGACTGTGGTTCTCTAGATACGCATTCAGGAAGTTGGGGTTCACTGCATGAATGACATCTGATGACACAATGAAGCTGTTGGCGTAAGTACGAGAAACAAGGGTCGTGATGCTTGAATCGGCGAAAGTGTCGACAACGCGCTCTATGACGGTGGGAAGGAAGTTGCCACAGGCGCCTTGACGGAGCAGACTGCCAATTTCCTCATCATCGAAGAGGCCAACGACTTTGATTTGGCTAGATGAAGCGTTAGAGTCAGTGCTATTGATGAGGGCTTGGATAGCGGCCCAGGAGCATAGTTTGTCGTCAATGCGGCCGGCGAAGATGAATTCCTTCTCCAGACCGCCAACAGTAGCAGGCTGGATGTCGAATAGCTCAAGTTCCCAATTCACGATGCTGCTGTCTACCAAAAATTTGTGAGTAGGCTGACGATATTTTGCGGGTATGTTTGTGTTAGGCCACTCACAATCAGTAATGCTCAACTCCTTCGAGATTGCCTTGACCAATCGCGCAGGTTGCGTGGAAATGAAAGCACCCTCGCCACTAAGAAGAGATGGTTTCCAGTCCTCACCCTCGACAATAAGCATGTCAGAGTTGTCAAGGCCGACAATAGGCACCATCTGTGTCTCCTTGTTGAATGGGCCGTTTGCTGCAGCGCCGAAGTGCGGTGCCAACGTAGGTATCCGAGCAACTATATATAGCGTGGTCAGCATCACCTATTGTATTCTTCGAGCTTCATCACCTACTTGGCCAGTCCAGCTTAACCAATTTCGATACTATCTTCCCTCCCTCCTTGACCAACACCCGCCCTCCTATTCCTAAATCACGATCCCACCAGGTGTTATTCAGCGCCCCAGCATATGGCGCAACCCCCAACTGCACATAACCAGCCTTGGTGTGCAACTTCGGGATCGGCTTGAGCTTTGCGGTTAATGCATCGACATGTCCCGCCAATATAGCTGCTCCGTTCCCCGGTTCGTATCCATCTCCCACAGCAAATGCAATCACACTGCTGCCATTCCGTTCAACATAATACTTACCGCCCTTCCTCAGCTTCCAGCTGTCTCGTTCCGAGAGTTTAGAGTACCCATGTTCCTCTAACTGTTTTGCCACTGCATCTACGGCATGGAATACGGTCGGGTTCTTGGTGATGTACTCGCAGAATGGCTTGGTGTACTTTGCTGGGTCGGCTGCCCCCAAAGCTGAGCGTGGCGGGATGTTCTGGACGGGGGCGAGCTTTAGCTTCGGTGGGACGGGAGGTGGAGTGGGTGACTTCTGGAGTTGGGGATGAGAGTCGAAGTTAACGTCAGTATCAAGAAGGCTGCTAAACGGACCAGCAATGCTGTGACGGGAAGATGTCAGTTGCTGTAGAGCGCGAGCCTGTATGAAGGGGTTCGGGCGAGAACGGTGGATCGTGGTGAGATTGCGTGTCAGGCCGGCATGCACTGGCGGTGGTGATGGTTCTGAGTACAGGTCGGCAGTTGATACTGTTTTGCGAAGGTTCGGGTGGTTTTTGGTCATTTTTGAGGTCTTTATGCCCTTGTGAAACTGAAGAGGAATAGAATAGAATAAAGGAGGCGTAAAAGAGAGCAGATGTCGGGGTGTATGAGAGTTGGGTGGTGGTAGTCCGATCGTCGTCGTCCCGCGATCAAAGCGCAAGCGACGTTAAGTGTGGCTGGGTAAGACCCCTGTGCCACAGCGGACCAAAGGCGTAATTTCTGTCATCTAGTGGGTTTGACTCCACTGAATTCATGGAAGACTACTTGAAGGTATATATATGTTGAGGCCGTCGATGTGTCATTATGTATAAGTAAGGTAACGTATTATCACACTCGAAGTGAACAAACTCAGCTCCACGTGATTATGTCCACAACAAGCACTAAATTAGCCACGAAGCCAGACGCGACTGTGCTTCGCAAGGACGACATCGCGCAACGACTTGACAAACTTGAGACGAGAACTTAAACAATGTATGGGGCTCTGCCAGCCGCTGCATCGGATCAAATCGCTGATAGCTGGATAGCAACATCAATAACATTTCCCGCGTAGCCAACAGCCATCTCACATCCGTGCTGCATAGCCTAAAGACAGGTAGACCTATTGAAAGTTTCCTACAACGCCAAAAGAAATCGCCAAATTAACTGGTCAATGAAACCCAATCAACCCTTCGCGTTTAGCTCAAAACAAATACTGACTTAGCAGGCACGCTGGTTGATGCAATGTTACTCACCTTAGAAGTAGAGAGGACAGGAAGCAAAGAGCAGAAGGTCGAAAGATTGAGGATGCAAATAGGGCTTAAATCAAGTCCTGCATGAACTCAATATGACAGATAATACGTCAATATGAAATGATTTCAGCTTCAATAATGGATGTCGATATTCACAGCACTGTAAGGGAAAAAGTTATCCTTATTTGAATAACACTGGGCTTGCGCTATGTTCTAAGGTGAATGTGTAGCTCTGAAGACAACATTCGAGAACGCTGGCGGCAACAGGACAATGCTATGAAAAGGGTGCAGGGGATGAAACTTTGACAGGTCTGCGTTGCAAACAAGAGAAACCAACCACGATGTCATCAGACAGTACAGGAAGTATCGATTCAATGAGGCCGCAATAGTAACGAGGGGTAAAGATCTTTCGACATCTCGTACAGAGGAAGGAGTCATCGGAGGGGTTGTCTCGCTGCTCGCCTTGATTGCGATTGGGGCTATTAGATGGTCTAGATGTCTTTGTTGTCGCTACTGACCATTTGAAAGGGTAGGGGCTGGAGCAGGGACAGGCGGTTGGCTGTCATCTTCGTCTTCCGCGTCTAGATCTTCAGGGTGGCTGTGGGGTATTATGGTAAGCACAAAATGTTACATTGCTATACCAAAACGGATGCCTCATACCCTAATAAGTTCTTGACATTCTTCATCTCGTAGTGTTTCCGTCGCATCTCCTCAAATTTGCGGTGTTTTTCTCGCTCCTCCGCGGTCATGCCAGAGAATTCTTCGCCATGTCTACCGACCTCGCCCACTGTATCTGCATCTACTATGACGCGCTTCTCACTGTCTGGAGTATGTGAGGCACGGGTCTCAAGTTCAGGCTCTCCAAGGTCAAACTCTGGAATGTTATCAATCCCGGTGGGTTTCTTTTGATTTCTGGCCTTGTCGAGTTCATCAACTATCAGATCCTCCGCATTCAAAGTGGCTAGCTCTTCTTCATCTTCCGATGGATCGTACTGCCAGGCAAATGGTGTCTTTGGTTCTGTAATCTTCATCGTGCTGTCTCGTTGTTGCTCCGTCAGATATAGATTTGCTTCATCCCATTTAAGGCGCGGGCTATTCTCGTCGGCATGATGAACACCAGTGCCCGACTGGCGTCGTGATGGAGGGCCGCGAGGATTGGACGACGAGCGGCGGTGGGCAGGCCCAGCGTTCTGTAGGGTATTCTGTAGGACGATTTCTTTCTCCGACAACTCCCGACCCAATTCTGGCCTCTCTGTTGAGTGCACTGGCTGTGGGGGGGCAACCTCGCTCGTAGGCGATATTTGTGAGCTAGATCGCTGATAGGAATTGGAATTCTTGAGAATGCCTGAGAGAATGTGAGATAGTGGCACATAGCGGGGTAACGGGCAAACCTCTAGGGCGCTTCTCAGCGTCGGTTCCATGCTGAGAAGGTGAACGGAGTTGTGGAGAGTGTTGTGTCATGTTGAGCATAGATGGCGGGCTGTTCGATAGTTCAATCGTGGCCGAAGCGTGCTTTAAGGTTAATGCAGGTGCTAGCTCTGGGACACGTGAACCGTCTCAGGTGGTGTTATCCCTAAGTGCCCGCGGGAAGAGGAAGGGTTTGAGGACGGCTTTTAAGTGGAGAATGTTGAAATTTAACGCAGGTGAGGTAGATTGATTGGAGTTGACTGAGGTCGAGTGGCTAGGTATGGAGGGGTTTCGTTGTGTAGTTGGCCGCAAAACGTTTAAGAAATGACGTAGCCAATCGGGGGAGAGGGATATTTCAAAAAGGCAATCAAGCCAGGATTTAGCTCGAAATGGGATTTCCTTATCCTATATAATGCGCGTTAAAAATCCACCTGCAATAAAATGCGTCTTATCAAAGGGGTGGCGTTTTAGAGCCAAGCCAGAGTAGCACTTCTGGCGCTGATTGCATCTATCCAGCTCTAAATTTTGATTTGTAGATGCCTCCCGAACGACGAGGATCATCCTGCAACTTCCACATGGCAAATGTGGTATTCCAAGGCCCTCAATTGCTCTTACACACGTTTCTGAGTACGCACCCGGCGTCTGCTTTTCGAGAGCTCAGCCTGGTTACACAGCAACTCTCGAGGCAGTTCATCGAACGTTTATACGGGAGCGAGGCCTAGGTAGTTTATCTGTTATCACAACACAAGGTATACGTTTGGGACGAGCTTGTATTCATGCCAAGCCACGTGACTTGTATATGAGAGCCTTGAGTACTTCACACACATATAATCTTTTATTTATAAAGCATCTAAAGCTACCTCAGGGATATAACTGAGCCGGTAACAATAAAGTGAGTTCCTCAGTGGGGTATCAGATACCTTTGCTAGGTAATTTAGAGCTCTTTATGAGGGTGTGACTAGGGGCATAAGAGGGTGGGGAATCTGGTTGGCAACGAGTAAACGACCCTGGTTTAGAGGCACATAGACATCCTGCAATGGGAGAAGGCGCGTGCATCTGCTTGATCTCTTCCTAATCCCTGGTCTTGCATAAGGCTAGGAGGGTCACAACCGTCAAGACAGGAATTGTTTCTCATGTCCGCTATGGATGCCCTCAATTCTCCATTTTCCACAAATGCACCACAGAATGTTGACCTCCGACGAATTCTACGTGTACGACTCAGTAATTAGCCCAGCTCTTGAAACATATTGACCATGTATATCAGTAACTTTGGTTCGATATTCAGACTTTGCCTTTTGACATCATGCTCAACCAGCGACATGCCAGAGCAAGAGTGTATCACGCGGCTGAGCTTTGTCGGATTACCAGAGCTGTTGTTGTTCCTCATTATGGGAGATCGTGGGTATAGATTACAAAGGCGAGGATGTATACATACATATCGGAAACCTAGAACAATGAATTGCATGAGCGATCCGAGACAAGGTGCATCAGGTTGGTCCTCGTGACAAAGGAATGTCCCTGCTTTCAGGTCGTCACCGCATCATGGAAGCCACCGAGAGGGACCCTCGTGATGACGGTTTTAAAGAGGGGTGTCGTAATCTCGACCACATTCGGAGTCGCCAGCTGAGTAGGGGAAGAACTGTCAAACTGGCGATGATTTGAGTTGGTGGTCTTGGTGAGAACAGAACAAAATTTCGCAGCAGGAAGAAATCTTTTGGTGGCCGTGCGTCGCCAAGCCAGCCGCTGGGACGCGCGCTTGCTCCATGAAGACTTGCCTCCGGCAGAAGACAGGATCGGTACCTCTACCTTCTCTTAAAATACCACCCTATCCGCCGATATTCCAATCACATCCTGCGACAAAGCGCTCAGCTCGCCATACCAATTTTGCAAAATATCAGAACATCTCCTGGGACTTAGCGAATCGCAAAATACCGCAGGCCCGTTGTGAACCAACGGCTTTGTGGCCTCACAGCCATTTCTCTGCTGCTTGTTCGCTCCTTTAACTTACCAAGCTTCCTGCAGAGACATTTTCTACTCTAACAGCCGCTATCGATACCCGCTATTCGCCAATGGATAGGGATAGAGAGACTCTATGGACTCGCCGCTCGAAGTAAGACCCTCCACCCCGCGCATCCTTGTCAAGCGTTGCTCAGGTACTGATTCTTTGCGTAAAGCTCCAGCAAGCTCTCTCTTTCCACGTCCAATTCCGACCACCATGATGGAAAGTACGACCACCCAACCCGCAGCTACTCTTCCTCGAAGCGCTTTGGTGGCGATACTTCTTCGCATGGTGGAAGATCGAATCCCTTCAACGCCATGTCGCCCTTAACAAGCGGCAACCTGGCTTCCCCGACCGCAGGAGCTTCAACGGCTTTTGGACTGGGTTCTGGAGCCTTTGCGTCTTTTGGGTCCGCAACTAAAACTCCCAAAACACCTGGTACTGCTTTCGATTTTGGTAAACCGGCCACATCGGCTATAACTCCCACAACACCAAGCGAAAAACGAGACAAACCAGTAGCGAAATCTGTGAGTAATGCTCGCAAGGAGTCTCAATCTATCACTACGTTGGAGGATGCCGCTGCGTCAGGCGGACCCTCATTAGATTTAGCAGTGCCGTGGCCGTTAAAATATACCTGGGTAATCTGGTATAGGCCTCCTACGTCCAAGAACTCGGACTACGAGAAGTCCACAAAGCCCTTGTGTAAAATGAGTACTGCACAGGACTTTTGGAAGGTCTTTGTTCATCTAAAGCGACCTTCCACTCTTCCTACCGTCTCCGACTATCATTTTTTCAAAGAAGGCATTCGTCCCGTGTGGGAAGATGATGAGAACAAAAAAGGTGGTAAATGGATAATGAGATTAAAGAAAGGCGTGTCGGATCGGTACTGGGAAGACTTGCTTATGGCTATGATTGGCGACCAGTTCGCTGAAGCAGGAGAAGAAGTGTGTGGTGCCGTTTTGAGCGTTAGGAGCGGCGAAGATGTCTTTAGCATCTGGACTAAGAATGATGGTGGTCGGAATATTAAAATTAGGTGAGCTTCTACTCATGCCTGAGTATCAATATTCTCTAATTGCCCACAGAGAAACCATCAAGCGAGTCCTCGCTCTACCTCAAGACACACAGATTGTCTGGAAGAGCCATGATGACAGCATAGCACAGAGGTCTGCGATTGACCAAGCTCGTCAGGAGAAAGCTGGACACCACGGCACCGAGAAGCGTCGCACTGTTTCCAACGCTGAGGAGTCAGCTCCCAACAAAGACAAGGCCACGACAGGCTCATGAGGGAGACGCTATATTTTAAGCTTTCATCACTAATTGCATGCATTATACGGCTTCAATGAATTCATCGGGTTAGGTTAGCGTGCGTTTGGTTTTCTGGCATCCATGGAAGGCTGCTTTTGGGTTTCTTTTCTTGGGTGGAGAGGAGCGTATAGCGTTTCACAACCACTACCTGTATTCTAGCCGCGATTTTTCAGTTCTGTGTTGGGCAGCATTGTGAACTTGTAACGGGTGGGGTCAGTGAATTGAGATTCATGGGCTAATGGTCCAGTCTACGAGACACGGTCCACGCAGAAAATGACATGCTGGAGAGATTTGCAAATATAAAAGGTCATAGGGATCATGAGGCACTTTACGTGTCCGGAAATATTAAGTGTAAATGAAGCTAACAGTCCGAGCCGGTGGCGTTTTGTGTCTTGGTTCCTCGAGGCTCAAAGGAAGCGAGAGTGAACTGTACGTCAGGGTTGTTAACCTCAACTGAACCGCAAGTGGAGAGCCTTTAGTCAGTCGCGTCCACACTTCACACCCACAACGCTGGTGAAAATGGTATTTCTGGGCGCACAAAAGCCGTACCTATACAGTTTGCCCGGCCAAGCTGTTTCAACCTTGACAACCCTCTCTCGCTAATGCCTCCGATGCCCGCATTACCGGCGTTTCTGAGCAGTAGCCTTGGTGCTGCCGTAGAAAGTGTAGGAAGTCTCTTCTCATCCACCACTCCGCCTGACGCCAACAAAGCCCAGAAGGCTTCCACAGAGGTCTGTAATCCCCATAAAGCAACGCTGGCTTGTGAAGTCCTGCGATGGACTATTTGAGCTCGCAAACGAGCTAACACTCTTACTACTAGACGAATGATGCTACCCACGCGACCCTTGCGAGCGGATCCACAAGAGCGACAACTGCAGAACGAGACCTTCGTAACCGGTACCGTGACCCATCAAGAGAACATAAGCAGACAAATACTCATAAATCCAACCAGCCCACCAGAGACAAATATTCGTGAGCGTCGAAGAGACTATAGAAGCCCTGACGAGCGGCGGCTTACAGGGGACTACGGGTGAGGATTTTTGTGCACTGAGGCCTGGTTAGAATACTTATGGCTTGTCTTAGGACTCCGGCGGATGCTGTTATTATAAAACCTCCAACTGCTCGAGCACCTATGGCAAGATCTAAGGTCAGTCTACTACTCTACCCTTACTGAATCTAGCTGAAGATAGCTGCAGCCGCTCTCTGGGATTTATAAGCCGCTCAACACGTTGGGTCATGCTGGACCGTTTGGTGGGAGGCCTCGAGGAAGACCTGAAACGTATAGTACAAAGCGTCGATCGGTTATGCGTTTAGATAGCCTTAAGTTACAGGAGAGCCGCGGAGATAATGTCGTTAGGCAGGAGAGAACCTATGCGCGCCCTGAAGGAGAGCTGTCGCCATACAAGAGGAGAAAAACACAAACCATCATGTCTCCTTCGAATGTCATCGATCTCGAACAAGACGACCCGACTCCCTCAGACACCCGCCGTCGAGAGCGAATTGCGGAGAGGGATCTGTCTTTTGTTCAGTCATCATTTTCCTCACACTCGCAAAATAGCTTGGACTCCAGCCGTAGGACTGCTTATGGTAGCTTTGCGCCAAATGAATTTCGAACAGTGAACGAGACTGTAGATCCTCGCCGAAGGAAACAAAAGCATCTTCAGAGTCAGCCGGGTAACCGCAAATCCACTACACCAACACGTGCACCACCCAATACTTTCTCAATTTCTCAGGGACGCAACAGAACGGGGAATGCTGGGCTAGCAATCGAGGTGTCAGATGATGACAGTATCCCTCAACACGCTGAGATTAAGAGATCATCGAATCTGATGGAACCACTTCAGCGTTTGTTAGAGAGTGCATCGCCCTCGCCGCCTAGACACGCACTTCAGGACCACGAACCCAATCTGAAGTCCAAATACTTCCATAATAGATCTGGAGATATGTCTGGTGAGGAAGATAATATCGTCGAGGTTCGAGATTCCTACTCTAGTTCGGCAATCTACCGTGGCCTCAAGAGGGGCTTTCAGTCGGAGAGGTCTCGTTCTCCCCCGCTTCGCACGAAATTTAAGCGGATCGACGACCTTGATAGCAGCATTGACGAATTACAGAGGCCTGAGAGTGTTTCCGAACAACGTTCAACTAGGATGGATAAACCTTCAAATACCACCCAGCCAGCCAATTCAGCTGCTAGAAGAAAACCGGGGAAGGGTCGCAACTCTGGGTGGCCAATGAAATTGGTTCGCACACACGGAAAGACGTTTGTCGGACCTACACTAAATCTAAAGTATGATGATGAAACCAAGAGCTTCTATGTCCGAATTTATGATGCGGACTCGTCGTCCTACGTACTACAAGACCGAATTGAACTACGGAAAATCAACAGGGCCCTTAAGGAGGATGAAAAATGCCGAATTCGTGTCATAGGCTCTAGGGTTAATACTCAAACATGGACATATGATCTCGAGTTTTCCGACCGGAAAAGTTACAATGCATTTCTTTTGTATGTTACTACACCCGACATAAAAGTATATTCAAAATCAAGGTAAAACCCCTGCAATATGGTGGATATGCATGCGCTAATAATTCTCCTCAGTGGGGAAATGGACACATTATTCGGTCAAAAACTTGAAGCCGGGCCATCATGCAATACTTTGGGTCCATCGGATATGTATGATGACGGTGTTGACGAACTGGCTCTTCTTCAGGCTCGGACACAGAGGGAAACTAATCACGCACAACAATCTCTCCAAGCGACAGTTGAACCAAGTGTCGAGCACCGACGCCAAAACAACCTTAAATCGAAATTGCGCGCCAGTCTCCCCGATGACGTGACCGAGAAGAGGCTTCGGAATCTAAAAGACAATGTTTGTCTGGATGCAACATCTGTTGAGCAGAAGCCATCTCCCGGCCGGCTTCGTAGCACACGGTTGAGTAACTCGATGGATAAATCCAGAACGATATCAAACCAAATGCCTTCGCCACTACCTCCTGAGTATGTCACTATCCCGATGCTTAAGTCCTTTTACTGACCGAGAAACAAGGAGCATCCCTTATTCTATCGACCCTGGTCTGGGCCCTAAGTGGGATCAGTAAGCTGCTTTGTAAAAGAATGGATATTTGTGATTTACTAACTTTATTAGACCTGTCATCTATCCACCCACTGGTCGCCGACGGGCACACGTAGATTTTGACGATCTCCTACGTCTTGATGATGGCGAATTCCTGAACGATAATCTGATCGACTTTTATATGAAGTACGCACTGCGAAGCCCATTCTTTTAAAGATATCTAACGTCCTTCAGCTGGGCCTACAATAATGCGAATCTCCCGCCTAATAAGGTATATTTCTTCAATACCTATTTCTACAGCTCGCTCTCGAAGCCTCAAAAGGGCCAGCGCGGTATCAACTACAACGCTGTACAACGCTGGACCGCCAAGGAAGACATATTCAATTACGACTATGTGGTGGTTCCAATAAATGAAGAGTAAGTCACTTAATCAATCATGTTTGCAACCCACTTAGTGGTCGTTCCAGTGCTCATTGGTATGTTGCAATCATATGCAATCTGACCAAAATCGATCGCATTCTCCATAAAGAGCTATCATCGGAAGCTGCCACAAGATCTAGTCCAAACCAGCTTGGGGAAAGCGACAAGATTCAAGATGCCATCAACAATTCCTCAGATGAGACTGAACGGAAAAGAAAGGAAAATTCTATCTATGAATCTAATGACCCCGATGTCATCGATGATCCTCTTGATCGGGACGAGTCCGAAGACCTCTCGTTGATCCAACATGACATGAACCTTGTCAAACGTGGGATTCCACAAGCGCAAGATGAGCAGCAAATAAAATACGACGATGAAGAATGGCCTGACCCACAAGAAAATCGGCGTTCTTATGCCACATCTCCTTTTCAAGAGACACTCGCAATGCGAAATCTATCAATACAGGAAGAATCAGCAGGCCGCCTGTTAGCAAGCCCGACCCCAAAATCGGACATTGGAGGAAAGAAGAAGTCAAGGAGAAAGTCGGCACCAGGATTGAAAAAGTATGATCCAGATGAGTCAGTAATTTCCACAAATGTCTTCTACACCTTCATTTCTAACGCAAGCTTTACAGACCTATTATCATTGTGCTAGATTCCCTTGGAGCAACTCACCCTAGGACAGTCAGACACCTCAAAGACTACGTTTCAGAGGAAGGGAAAGCGAAGCGTAGCATTAACGCAATCATTGACAAATCTATGAACCCAAAGGAGATCCCGCTGCAGAATAATTTCTGCGATTGCGGGCTTTTCCTTCTGGGTTATCTAGACAAGTTCTTTGTTAACCCAAGGGAATTTGTTACCAAGATCCTAACTCGGGAGATGAGTGTAGAGATAGATTGGCCTGACTTGGATCCTAAGCAAACGAGGAACTGCATACGCGATCTCCTTTTCAAGCTCGCAAAGGAGCAACAGGCTGAAAGACGAAAGCTGGAGTTAGAGAAGCGCGAGAAGAGAAAGAAGAAAATGTCCCCTAGTAAGCGGCAAGCCTCGGAGGCAAGCCTCGAACGATCGACTCCAGTACTCCTGAAACAACAATCACCACCTCGACCACCAAATAGTCCCCAGGTCGTTATCCAAAGACGGCAACCAAAAGCTGAACCGACGGAACCAAAGGTGGCTATGTCGGTTGAATCTGATGTCAATGCTCGCTCGAGACAGAAGTCTTCACGCGATCCAAACGATCTCCGCCAAGAACGTCATATAGGTAACTCGGAGGAACTGGTCGAGATCGAAGATTCACAGTCCCAGGCTAGGACTGTGGGTCTAAACAGTCTTCCTCTGGCTGCTCGCGTTGAAAGCTCGGAGGAACTGATTGAAATCGCAGATTCTCAGCCATCTCCCACGCCTGTGACCTCTCGTTCGAATGATGTTCATATTCTGAAGAATACAAATGAGTCTCAAGAGTTCGCAGACGCCGGTTTCTTAAAAGACACATTACGCGACCAATTAGAGCGTTCTGCGGGTTATTCCGCTGAAGCCCAAAACCGGCGACGAGAACGGCGGATGATTGAAGTCGATGCCAATACTGACTACGCTGAAAATGATCATTTAATTCAGCCGTTATCCTTGACAAACCCATCTCCTTCTAGTCGACGACAGCCGGCTGAAGACACTCAAAGGCCTCCGACTCGAGGCAAAACGTATTAGTCTGATACTTTTCTTGGTTTGATGTTCTTGATGTTTCTCCGACCTCCAATATCCCTGGTTTAGATACTGGGATGCTAGGACTGGGCCAGTTTCATACCAGGACTATCGGCTCGCTCAGGTATAATCCGGGTAGACCTCTAGCTACAAACCCTGAATTGATAGGTTCTGCTTAGTGCCTTCTCCTTCCGTTATTTGAGCATATAGGAACTCCTGGCGGCATAGCCCCGGCGTTGGTGTCTTTTTGCAAAGAGTGATTACTCTAACTAACGACGGGAGTATTGCGGGAATGGATTTACACGAGTGATTTATTCTCTGCTTTACTGGCGTTTTGCAATCTGTGCTATAGAACTTCATGGGGTTAGTGAGAGATACCGGGTCTACGGATCCCGATGGCGGGTTCTACATTTGCTGATATAATATATCTACTGGTAAATCATGACTTCTTACTGGGCGGTTTACGGTGCTCTTGGGAGGTACCTTAAGATTCTTCATGTCTATATCCACTAGATCGTCTTATATATGCTTGTTAGGGTAATCACCTTAGCTCTTACACCCTCCGTAGGAAAATCCTCTACTCTAGAGATCCCTCGAAGCGCTCTTGTAGCACAGTCCCCTTTATCTATTCTTCTAGCGTCTTCTTTAATCGAACATCTTCTAATACCAAACTACACTCTAGTCACTTCGAATATTATACAGCACTCTTTAGAATCTCCTTTGCTTTTGCTTTTTCCTCTTCTAGTGTCTTCGTAATAGTTCCATTCGCGCCCCTGCCCCCCGTAGGGTCTGCGTTGCCCTCCTTCGCCGCGACCGCGTCATCAACCTCTAATATCACAGTTAGCGCAATACAATACAACACTTCATCCACTACCACCTCTCAGCAACGGCAATGGACGAAGCTAAGGTGCCGATTGTGGAAGCCCTACCAGCATACTCTCCCTGGGCCTCTCTGCCAACCCACCTCCCCATCTTATCCCTCACGAACTCGCCGAAATCCCACTCCTGCGCTTCTAGCCGATGCTTCCCGGCAACCCACACGTACACCTCCGCCTCCACCTCCTCGCCCTCCTCCGCGTCCTCGGCGGCCCCTCCCTGCATGTCGATCGTCCCCATGCCCTCACCGGCCTCTGCCAGAACGCGCACGCGCACCCTCCGCCGCTGATACTCGTAGCCCTCGAAGATGTCGAGACGCCAGATGTCGCCGTCGGTGAGGCCAGTGACGAGGGTACCGCGCACGGAGGCGGCGCTGTTGGCGGGCAGGATGGCGGGATAGTCGGCGTGCAGGACTTTGTGGCGCTGGAAGGAGCGCAGCAGCGCGGGCCGGATGCGCAGGAGGGATGTCTGCCATGCGGCCGGCGTGCTGGTGCCGTAGATGACGCGGTGGAGGACTGCGGGGGCCATGAGCGTGCCTGGGACAGGGTTAGGAGGGGGCTTGGCGGGAGAGAGGGAAGGGTTACCGTAGAAGAAGGCTGTGTGGTCGCCCATGGCGGGTGCAATTGGGTTGGGATGCGCTGTCTGGGGATGAATGTGATAAGTTTATGCGAATGTGCCTATGGGGTTGAAAGCATTGTATGGAAGGAACTGTCGTCTATTATGAGTCATGAATTGAAAATGGTATTAATTTGATAGGCCATGTTGATAACGACCTAATCGCAATCTCGGGTGCGCTCAGCCCTACGGCGGCAGCTAGCCGGCGCTAATGCACTGGCCGGAAAAACTACGTTGCTCAAAGTTTCTCGCAAGGGAGCAGATAATTGGCACACGACATCCTACTCCTTACCTGCCTGTCTGTTAAGCGTGTTTTTGTGAGATTATACGTTTGATGGGATAGGGTGACGAAGTCTCCACGCTTTTCCGTTCTTCAGCCGCCCTCAGCCGCCCTTCCTCCGACTCCAAACACTCCGACGAGATCCGAAGAGTGGGAGGTTTTTACGGACAAGATGGGGTTCCTCAACGCGGTGGTGACGACGATTGCGCCGATATTGTATGTTTGAGTTGAATTGAGAACGATATGAAGGCTGGAGACTAACAGAATGGTAGTATCGTCACGTCTCCAATAACTTCATATGCGGATCAGATATACTCAATCCACCGCACCCGCTCCTCCGCCGGCTTCTCACTCGACATACCGCTTATAATGCTCGTAGCTAGTATTCTAAAGTACGCTCTTTCCTCTACTCTTCCGTGCTGTCCTGTGCTTCCCTCCCTACCCAATTACTTTCTCCTTAGAAAAAATCACTAATTTGCAACCAGGGTCTACTACTGGTTCGGCGCGCACTTCTCGACCTCACTCCTCCTCCAATCCATCCTTATGATAACGGTCCAACTGCTCCTCCTCCACGTCGCACTCACCAACCGTCCCGCCATCACACACCACACGCCATTCCAGCCGGCGCCGACACCGCGGCCCTACGACTTCTGGCAATGGCGCATGGCGCGCCCCTACTGGGCCTTCCTGTCCTACTTCACAGGGACGCTGCTCATCCTACACATGCTGCTCGCGTCGACGAGCCTGTTCCAGCCATACACGGCGCTGCTGGGGTACGTGGCGCTGGCGATCGAGGCGACGCTGCCGCTGCCGCAGATGGTTGCGAATCAGCGGCGGCGCGGGTGCAAGGGGTTCCGGGTGTCGGTGATCGCGAACTGGCTGATCGGCGACGTGTTCAAGATGTGGTTCTTCTTCGCCAGCGGCGACAAGGAGGTCCCGATTGCGTTCAAGCTGTGCGGCGTGTTCCAGATGGCGTGCGATATGGGCTTGGGCGTGCAGTGGTGGGTCTTTGGCGATGGCGTGGAGGGCGCGCCGGTGGGAAAGGCGCTGGGTAGGGAGCCGGTCGCGAATGGGTTTGGGATTGGGGAAAAGGGGCCGGTAATGGGGGAGAAAGGTGTGCCGCTTGAGATGCCGATGGGGGGGTGGGAGAGGGCGAGGTTGACATAAGGAGGAGCTGAAGAAGATAATAAAAAAGGAGGTTTCTGTGCGATGCCATTGGATACGCATTGGATTTTGGGTGATGGTTTCATTGGTGTGGTGGCTATGGAAAGACTTGGAGTTTGGCATTTCACGGTCTTGGCTGGCCTCTTTAGATGATATACAGCACGTTTAATCGGGAGCATCTATTTCTGAGCATCAGCATACTACGCAATAACTAGCGCATCGAACGCTAGTCTATGTCACAGATCGGCTCTTGGAGATTGATGTGACCAACGATCCTTGGCAATCTTGCTATTTTAGGTGGTAGCTATAAGCCATGCCCAGAAACCCTATCTTCGAACGTGAGACTCCATGCAGCCGGAAAATTCTTCCTTGCTGGGCGACGTCGATGCGGCCCTAAGTCCCGATTTGTCAATTAGAGATGAGTAGAATTGCGGTTACAAGTCCAGTCCAATCGAGTGCACTTTTCCGCATTTGAATCGGCGTTGGGAGGTTATGGAGAGAAGAATGAATACGTCATAATGTGTCTTGTGCATAAAATATCTCCCAGGACCAAACGCCGGTTGAGCTTCGTCAGTAGATGGCTCGAGTCAGGCTTGAAATACGGAAAAAGCGGGGTAGCGGGAGCCGGGAAGGGAAGGGACGACTCATTCATTACAACGGAACGCCAAAGTGGCTGCTTACCGCTGTCATTGGCCGGGAAAAATTGAGGAGGACAGTGGACATCAGGGTACTTTAGCAGTAATAAACGCACCAACACCGAATATTACTGCTTGTGGTGGGTATATGGAGGTAAATAGAGGTAAATAGAGCACGCGGATCGAATGGAGCAGGTACATGTAATAGCATAGCTGGGGAGAGAAGAGGGGCTTGTTTGTAGTATTTGGCCCAAGGCAAAAAAGTATAATTACAAAGTCCAAATCTCCAGTGGTGAACAGCGGTATGGTACACGAGTCACGGCATGGCCGCAACGGTCCATGCCGCAACGCCAACCAGCGCTGTGCTCGAGTTCCAAACTCCAGACCAAAAGTAGTATGAGCGTTTATTGGAGAAGATATATGCTATCCCGCGTCATGATGTCGGATTGAAAATAGCAGACTTCTTCATTTGTTGGTATATAGCGCTTCTCTTTCCGTCTCGAATCCTATGTGCCAGGATTCCAGGATCAAAGCTGGCGTTGTCGTCAGCTGCACAGGGCATTCCATCGCTTGCAGCTTCGCCCCTGCTCGCCAGCTTCCGCCGATCTCGCACCGACCTGGTTATCTGGATCTGATAATCTTACCATTCGCTTCATCCTCCACCAAAACAACATCATGTCTGCAGACGTCCACTCCGCCACTGCCTCTCCGTCAGACCTTCCAGAAGACCATGCTCCCGTCCAGACTCCGTCGCCTGCATCATCCGCCTCAGCCAATACTCAAACAAGACCTTCCAATTCCCGAGGTGAGTCAGCCTTTGCACTGCCCTTCTTTCTCCGCTTCAATCCCCACCTCCCACTACCCTGCTTCCCACCCTCGTGCTTCCTCTGAGCCTCTCAGCCTCCTGCAAGTCGTATGACCAAGACGGGGTGTCCGTCAGGCCCGCTATGCATTTTTCCTTTTGCTGCAATCAGGTCGTGCGTCTTGATCCGAGCCCTCCTACGCCTCTAACACCACTGCCATTGCCAATTCAGAAAATTCTGCAAACGTACCTTTCGCTAACATCATCTAGTAATTACTCCCGCACCGACATCCTCACTCACATCCAAAGCCGCAGTGGCCACGGCGTCCACTCAACCAAGCGAAAATGCCCAACCCTCTCCACTGGGGAGTGGTCCCACAAGCGCAAGCTATGTGGTGCCTCCAAGACCCAAGCCAGGCCGCAAGCCAGCTACAGATGAGCCAGCGTCGAAGCGAAAGGCTCAGAATCGGGAGTCGCAGCGGGCTTTCCGAGCTAGGAAGGCGGCGAAGCTTAACGAGATGCAGGCACAAGTCGAGAGTGCGGAACAACGGTATACACGTGAGCTGGGTGAGAAATCAATAGAAATAAGTCAGCTACAAGCAGCACTTGCAAAGACAGCGGAGTCGGAGAAGCGTTACATGCAAGAGAGGGATTACTGGAAAGGTCAGACTACAAGTCTACAGCAACAGATTGAGCGGCTAAACCGGCGGGCAAGAGAAAGAGATGCCAACAGCTGGAGCGAAAAGCAGATACGCTTCCCCCATGATCGGATAGCAACCACACGACAGGATTCATCAGCGCGCGATTCCATCTCACTTCTTACCCCGCTGATTGGCACTCCTCAATCTTATCAAACATCAAAGGTAGATCTTGGGTGTGGTGACTGCAAGGACAATGGCGAATGTCCATGTATTGATGAACTTGCTAAACTACCAAGTCCCAAGTCCTATGTGCCAGCATTACCTTTACACAACGTTACTGGAAAAGACCCCAGCTCTCCGGCGAAGGGTGTTCGAGCAGGCGATACTCCCTCCAACGATTCAGCTTCAAATTTCGCGGACCGCGAGATTGATTTCACTGTACAATTCTCAAATAAACGGCCTCGACTCGACAAACGACCGTCCATCACCTTCTTGACCCAGTCAAACGATCAAGACTCAAACTGTGGCTTTTGCACAGACGATGCAAATTGCTTGTGCAAAGACGAGGAACTTAGGAAAACCATAACTGGTGATGAAATGCGTCCTCCACCCCGAGATTGGAACAACGCTACGCCAAACGAGTCTTCATCTAGCGACTGTCCAAATACTGGTCCGGGTACTTGCTCTGACTGCATGGCCAACCCTCGTCAAAGAGCCTGGTGTCGGAGGATTTCCAGAATGAAGAAATCCGGCGCATTAGACATGTTCACCTCCCGATACCTCTCAGTAGGCAGCGCCCTGGACGCGGTAGATCCTCGCAATGATAACGCTCCAGTCCCTGACATGAACATGTCGAAACGCTATTCAATCGGCTGCAGTGATGCCTTCCCCCTCTTTGAAGGTAGGCTCTCAGTAGACGACAACATGGATTGGGTCAATAACCTGAGGCCCGTTTCCCCAACTGCCCGAAGAGACACAATACAGCTTTCTAGAAAGTACAGTGCCTTGGAGCTGGATACTGCCAGTGTCATAGCAACCTTGCAGCAAAGCATGGTTCCCCTAACACCTCGTCCTTCAGACGGTCCGAACGCTGAACTCATCAAGGTAGCGAACGAAAAGCGAAAGAAGAGCGATTCTCCTATGACTCCAAGACCAAATGGACTGCCTGTGTCGCAAACAACCGAGATGCGCCAAACTCAATCTGGCTCTCCCGGTCTGCCTATATCCACTCTAATCAACGGTACCATCTCACTGCCTATATAGAGGTAGTATTTCGGTAGCCTTTGTATCTTGTACATTACTTTTCTTCGCTTTGGTCCAACCTTGGAGTGTTTGCGGGCATCTCCTCGTATTTCGGTCCATCCTTCCCTGCCAGTTTCTCAGTTAGGCGCACTCACGATTCCACGGAACCCAGGGTTTTGCGATCCAATTTTTATTACAAAAGTATCTCTTTGCGAGGCGTTGCGGTTTGGCAGATTCCCGGCCGGACTCGAGGAGCAGTCTGGCAGCTGTCTCTACTCCCTTTTCCCTGTGCTGTCTCACTCGAGTATTTGACGGCAGCATATTTCCTAATTTTTGCATGTTTCGAAGTTATCCCGGAGATGCCGAGCTCCGGCAGCGAGTAACGGCTGGTAATACCGACTGTTACTATATTTTTATATTTTTATACCCTTGTTGTTGGGGTTACCTTGACGTCTCTGCGCATAAGGTTTGGCGCGCTGCGGTGGGATCGGATCGCTGGTAGCGTACCATTGGTGATCGGTCCGTTTCGCTGTATATTAGTCCAGGCCGAAATATCTGATACTCTTCTCTTGCTAAACTTAATTGATGGTGTGGCATGCCGTGGAGATGTGTTACCCGGCTACTCTACCACCTTTTTTTTCCTGCATCTATTTTCTGAAGTGATATCGAGCTGTTCTGCGGCCTTTGCATTTGTCTACGTAAGCTTATTCTCCGTATTTCGCCTATGGAACCGTCGAGCTGGCTCCTGAGAATTTCCTGAGGGGGTGCTGGGGAGCTCGAGGGCTCCGATATCGGCAATGCCTTGATGCAAAAACCCCCTCCGCCTTATTCACCGCTTTGGAATGGTTCGCATGTTAAGTGAGCCGTTTCACGTATGAATGACTGGGGAGAGCGGGCCGGTGGTAGGTTAGCTCTTCCTAGTGTAGACAAAGGTTTGCTAGTATATTTTTCAACTTCCGATAGAGTGCAAGAACATATTGACGCCAGTCACGACCATATTACGTTATGCCTTATCAGCCATTGGGCTGGGAATGAAGCTGTTCCCCCCCTTGGCTGCCCATTTTCTTGCATCCTTTTTATGTTGGTGTCCGACTTGTTCTCTCTCGGGTCATAGATCCGAAAAGGGTTTTAGAAGTCAAGGAGTGACGCTACTCCTTGCAGTTGATCGGCGCGGACTACCAGCTAAGCTTTTTAGATAGGCTATGTCATGCAGCCATGTCTAACTTGGATCTACAGTATGGCGAAGCAATAGACCCTTGGTGCTCGGGTTTTAAAAGGAGATCTATCACGGGTAGATTAGATAACTTAAATCTTATATAGTATCCCGGCGAAGAGAGTATAATCGACCTTATGTTTATAGACGAAGGCCTATATTAAAGGCTCGAGAGATACACCCTAAAGAGGAGTAGGTACTTGCCCTAGACTATATACCTATTTAGATACGACTAGACCTAGACACCAAGGCATAACTAAGTAATAAGAAATACGTAATTAAAAAGCTTAACGTATAACGTATTCTACCACCAAGCCGGCCACTTTTTCTTAACACTACGAACATTACATATAAGAGGTAATGCATTAACAAAGCAACGCTATTCTATCTTAGCAAGAAGGTAAAATTAATCTTGCACTTTAAGCCTATACCTTAGGCCAATTTAAGAACATACAACGCGCTACCGCGGCCTTTAACGTATAATATCAGCAGCTCTCTAATCGGCTTAATGGAATTGCATTTTAACCCCAAATACAACCTAATTGCCTAAAACTTACTATAACCGAAGAATAGACAATTATACGATATATCCTTAACCTTAATTCGCAAGGATTTGCGCCCCGGCGGTATAAGGTGGCAGATATAGCGGATAAACTATTAGCTGCGCGTGGTAGAACATTAGTAGGTAAGAACTAGCCTAGGCGATTTATGTCTTGTATAGAGGAGCTTAAGATAGCTTTTAATTAAGTAAAGGACCGCTAGAGAGTACTCTAGGAAGATCTAGAGGTTATTAGCGCGTAGTTTAAGCTTATATGAGCAATAATAACGAAGTACGGCATTTATAATAATAATATCTATAACTTTAATAAGACGGGCTTCTAGATAGGTATAATTGGCTCTATAAAAGTTGTTATAGGCTTAGAGAGACGTATAAGGCCTAATCTTATCTAGCTAGGTAATTAGGAGTAGGTTACAGTTATCTAGGGCATCTGCGCTGCTAGGTATATAACCCTACCATTTATTATCTATAAAGGACGCGTCTATATCTCTATATAGTATAAAAAAGCAGATATACTGTATAATTAGAAGCTCTTAGTCTTTAAGAACGGCTAGACAAATAATAAGCTTAGTCTTAAGTAGTTAAAGCACTTTAATAAGTATATAAAAGCGCGTTAGGTAAGGTTATATAGGCTACTTATCTTAAATAGCTATAAGAGCCACCTTAACTAAGTATTACGGAGTAAGTATAAGCGGCGATAATATATATAGTAAAGTAGATATTATTAAGCTATGTATATAAACTATATAATAAGATCAAGACGTTATATAAGGAAGGAAGGTAGGAAACGGGAAGAAAGGGCATATATCGTTAACTTAGTTGCTTGGTTAATACATATATAGGGTAGAATAGGGTTTAGGTCGTAGTCCTGGCAGAACTTAGCAGAATTTAGTAGAACTTGGCAGAATATAGCAGAATGCCGTAGATTGCCGTTAGGTTACTATCAGATTGCCATTAAATTACCATTTTACGGTTAGTCTCTAATTACTAAGTTAGTAGAAATAGGTAGATGTATATAAGGTGTTACGGGGGTATCCCGTAATAGTACCCCCCTTTTAAACTTAAGCTTCTGCGAAATAGGGCTGTAGTAGTTCTAGGTAGAGTTTATAAAAGTCTTTTATGGCTTATATAAGTCCTATAGAGTTAACGGGTTCCTATAAGGGCTTAGTAAAGCCTCTCTATTTCGTGAGGTATATATACTAGCGTTTCCGTTTATCGTACTTAATGTTATTAATTCTTTTAACAAAGTACTTATTCTTACCATCTACTTTAACTAGTAGGGGAGGGTCTTATATTTATCTAGGCAGGGCGTCTAATATAGGGGTAGTAGGTTAGAGGACTGATGTATAGAATACGGGGTGGATTTTAACCGTATTAGGGAGCTTTAGTTAGTAGGCGTAAGAGAAAATAACCTTCTTAATCTCGTAAGGGCCAGCGTTCTTCCAATTAAGTTTCTTAATAGGTTATTTTATATTTAGGTTTCTTATATCTAGCCAAACGAAGTTACTAATTTAGTAGGCCGGTGCTGGGGTTTATTTCTTATTCGCTACGGCTTTATAGACAGATTAGGCCTATATTATTTTATTAGTAAGGAACCATTATAGTTCCTCTATCTTCTTTATAAATTTATTTACTTCTATAACTTGCAAGGCGTAATAAGTAGGGTAAGGAACATTACTAAAAGGTTTAAAACCCATTTATGGGTACTAGCCGTAATTAGCTAGGAATAGGGAGACCTTTATAGTTTCTAAGACGGAATTATTTACAGTAAACTTGGTAAATGCAAGCCAGTTAATCTAGTTATCTTATAGATACGACGTGTATATCTAAATATACTATTCTATTATAGCGTTTACATATTCTATTTAACCGTCTATTTCCGGGTAATATATAGTAAACAGTAGTACTTTAATGTGGAGTTAAGTAGTTAATTCCTTCTAGAATATAGAGATAAACTAGCTGCCTCTATCGGAGATAATTATTTTAGGGAGTCTATGGAGTTTCTATACGTAGTCCAGAAATAGTTAGGCGATAGTAGGCGTTAATATATTAGGGTAGGCGATCAAGTACCTTATCTTAGATAGTCGGTCTATAACTACTATAATATTTATACAGCCTTTACTTATAGGGAGGTTAACAATAAAGTTAATTAAGATATCCTTTTATCTTCGGTCCGGAACAGGTAGTGGCTTTAAGAGGCCGTTATACAACTTATATAAAGCTTTAGCTCGTCGGTAGATATAGCAGCTAGAGATATACCTTTATATCGTATTATATATATTCGGCTAATAGTATTCTTATTAGAGCAGTTCCAGGGTTTTTCCTTAGCCTAGGTAGCTGGCTACTAGTAGATCGTATATATATTTGAGGAGCTTAAGCTTAAGTTCATTATAGTTAGGTATAACTAGGCGGTTCTAGTAATATAGGCGGTTTCTGCGGGCTTTGTATTTACTTAAAGAAATCTTTTTAGAGCGTTTAATGCCATCGTGTATTAGCTTAAGCGTCTCTTAGATAAACTTATTATTTAGGTATTTGTCGACTATAATCTGTTTAATTAATTAATTAGTTATTTTAAGGACGTATACCGTAAGGTCTTTAGTAGGAGGGTTAAATAGTTTAGGGTAAAGTAGGGTCTAATTTTAGTAAGAGCGCGCTTCTTCTAGGGCTAGCGCGTCTTACAAGTGTCGGGTTAGGGCGTTAGGCTTCTAACCTTAAACGCCTGGGCGGTATATAATTAAAAATTGGAAATAAGATAGATATTCTAACCAGCGGGCTTAATAATGACTTAGCTATTTTATAGTCGTAAAGTACTGCAGGTTCTTATAGTTATTAAGGACCTTAATCGGAAATCCAGCGCCTTTTAGTTTAGGTCACTATTATTTAAAACATCTAATAATAGCTAACAATTCCTTATTGTAGATCTCGTAATTACATTTAGCTAGGCTTAGTCGTTTTAAGAAGTATACTATAGGGTATAATACTCTATCCTTATTATATTAAGATAGGATACCTCCTATAATGTAGTTAGATAAGTCGGCTTCTATAACACTTATTTAGTTTAGGTTAAAGTATTAAAGTACGGGCGTAGTAGTAAGTATAACCTTTAGGTAGGTAAAGGCCTTCTTATATTCCTTATTAAAGACAAAAACTTTATCCTTTTAGGTTAGAGCTATAAGGGGTAAAACTAAGGCGGAGAAGTTATTAATAAACCGTTAGTAGAAATTATTAAAT
>Ga0307515_10005261_pt1 | contig 26306 bp, 11 predicted proteins | sample 17_EM_MG_FD_194513 | JGI IMG/M metagenome (GOLD analysis project Ga0307515, IMG submission 194513) | Populus trichocarpa ectomycorrhiza microbial communities from riparian zone in the Pacific Northwest, United States - 17_EM | ecosystem: Host-associated > Plants > Roots > Unclassified | place... | reverse complement strand
TTTAAATTAGTTTTTATTAAAGTGTTTTTTACTTAAAAATACATTAAAATAATTTTTTTTTTTTAAATTATTTTTATATCAATACATTAAAACGATCCAAAAACATACAAAAAAATAATTTAAAGCTAAAGAAAAAATTAAAAATATGATTGAACTGTAATACCAAATTGAATTTTTTAGTTATATCTGCTTGTACATGTAACATAACTGTATAAAATGGGCTCTGCTTTAAAATGGAAAACAAAAATACTTGTCAATTCTAGCCATTACTTTGAATCTAAATATTGGCCAACTCATCTTTCATAATAGATCACATATAACTATATCAATCTTTATTTCCTACTATAATAACATATACTTTTCTTGTTATAAGTGAGGAAATAAGAGTAAATTATAAAATTAGTCCCTTTAGTTTTTAGAAAAAAAATTAGTCCCCTTTTTTCAAAAACTATTTTTAGTCTATTTTTTGTTTTTTTCAATTAATTTATTTTTAAGAAATAAAAAAATAACTAGATATTATGGAAATATTGACAAGGAAAGAAAATATTTTTTGAAATAAAATAATATTAAATTAAGTGTGTCAACATTAATCAAAGGACTTAATAATTAGTTTTTGAAACAGAAAAAACTAATTGCCACGAAACTAGAGAGGGTGTAATTTATAATATACTGTAAAAGAAAATTACTGACTTTTATCTGTATGCTTAGGACATACATGTTATATAGTGTTAGTCTTAGAATTTTTAAAATAATGACATTGTGTTAAAACAATTGTATTTATTTTATATAACATATTCTTTTAGCTTCAAGCCACGTACAAATGCACATATCATTTTTATAATAAAAAATAATATTTTTTTAATATTAAAAGAAGAATAAATACATATTTTTATTAAATTACAAAAATGTCCATAATAATGAAAAATGAATCTTGTTATTTGAAAAATACATTGAGAGTAGCAATAATGGAAAATAGCCTTCTATAGTTTTTTTATCTTTTAAATTTTATCTTTTGTTTTTGAAACATAATCATGTAAAAATACAGACAAATAGTCTGAAATTTGTTTTTTCTTTTAATAAAATTTTGAGTTCAACTCTTGTAAATAAAACATATTATTATTTGGAAATATTTTTTTATTTTTTTGTAGACCAACCTAACTCGACTGGATTAACTGAGATTTAATAAATTTCTAGATATGAAAATTAGACATGCAAATAATAGGTATCCGAATTTGTTATGCTCATTTATTGGTTAACAATGATCGTGCAGTCACATGTAATAGCAAAGTCAAACATATATTCGCACTTGAGGGTCTTCCTTAGTGGTCAACAGGTGAGGCTTGTCTTGCTCTCGTCCCGAGTTCGACCCTCCATGTACACGTCTATTATCTCCGCGGTGCCTTACCTGTTTACTGGGCTTTCAGGATGTTCAGTAGACCCGGGGAATAGTCGTGGTGCGCGCAAGCTAACCCGGACACCCCGGGTTATAAAAAAAAAAAGTCAAACATATATTCATTTCATACAATTGATTTATTTGTTTCCATTTTTAATTCAATTTTTATATAATCTATTTCTGGAAAAAAGATTGCTAAGCATGTCAAACTTAACTATTTTGATATCATATAGATTATAAGGGAAGTTTTGAAAGGAAAAGGAAGCATAATGGATCCACTTAACATTTAAGTACAAAAGGAAAAGAAGACTGTGAAGCATCTCAATTTGTTTTTCATTTTTAAACTTTTTTTTTCTCTTGTAATTAAGTATTTTTATAGTCTAATTAGATAGAATTGGACTTCAAATTATATAAAAAAAATATAAAATTAAAAAATAGAGTATCAAAACATAAACAATTGAAAAATTGAAAAAAGCCTAATCCCACATTATCAATGATTTTTATTTTGATCCAAAAATAACATTAAGAGATAAGTGAGAAAGTCTCATGAAAATAGCAATGAAAGATAAAATTAATGGTTGGATGACTTTAGGACAACAAAACTTGTCATTCTTGGTGTTAGCGGATTTCATTTGATGAGAAAAGTTTGATAGTGATTATTTTAAACTTTCACATTGTCTATAAAAACAAATCTAGGAAGAGAGAAAAAAAATTATCTATTTGATTTTGTATTTTTGAGTCATTTTATATGGTTTTTGGCTTGATAAATTAGTTTTTCTAATATTCTAAGGATATTTATTAGATGTTTTGGAGATATAATAAGTGAAAAATAGATTTTTCATATTAAAAAATCTTAGTTCTGATTTTTCAACCACCGCAGTGAAGGTTAGATTCTTTGCATTGCCAGCCTTAGTTCTTAACATTTATAAACAAAATTCTCACTTTATTATTTTTTAACTAGATGATAAATTTTTATTGGTTTGAATTTTTTTTTAAATTTTAATTTATATATATATATATATTATAGTTTAATTTTTCATGTAATGATCTTATTTATCAATATATAAATTTTTGACAAGTTTTATAGAACTTAGCAGAACTGGTTGAATATAATCCACAATATATATATATATGGAAAGATTCCATAAAAAATATGATTACAAGGATAAACATTTCATTAACCTATTTTTATTGGTTAAATGTATAAATGATTGAAACCTGATCTCTTAACTAAAAAAATAGATAAAAGAATATAAATTTTAATAAAAATACTTTTTTAATATATAGAATCTATAAAAAAAAATATAAAAATAGAATAACAAAACACTTCATCAACCCATAAAAAAAAAACATTACAAGTTGCAAAAGATTAGGTTTAATGAAAATGAAAAGATATTTCTCACAACATAGCAGGAAAAAAAGTACGAATACTTTTTATTTTGAAATACATTAAAATAATATTTTTTTTTTATTTTTTAAAAATAATTTTTGAGATTAGCGCATTAAAACGATTCAAAACATAAAAATATTAATTTTTAGCAAAAAATAAAATTTGAATTTTTTAAAAACATGGATTGGCCCGCGTTTCCAAACGCCCTTATCTAACTAAAAGCATAAAGTAATGATATAATAATATAACATGATCTTATTATACCTTATGTAATCTTATTATCATTTTTTAGTTTATTTTATCTTTATTATAGCTTCATTACAATCTTCTATAGCTTTAATCATAAGCTCTGATACTAACTCCTATGGCAACTTCATCATTTTCATTTGATATTGAAGTTAATTATAAAATTAAAAGATCAAATGATTTGATTGTATATTTTTTTAGTTGAAGGACCAAATAAGAACTTGTTTGCGTAATTATAAAATTTTTAAATGTACATGAAAATTAGAGAGGGTCTCATTTTCCATCTCCAAAATCAAGAGAAAGTCAATAATAATAATAATAAAAAAAAAGGCCAACTACTTTATCTTTCGCGTCTAAGGGCCTGTCTCTTGCTGATCACAGCTAGCTTTAACGCGTTCAGTCAAGTCCATCGGATGGTTCCCAGAAAGAGGAGCCTAGAAGGCTAGAAAGGTAGGTAAGCTGCTTCTGGCAAGTTATTAGTCCCAGATGTTGGAGCTTCGAAGTTAAACCGAACACGGACCACGCGCACTGCAAGGACGTGACCCAAACACTTAACCATTGACATGTGCATTTCCCACATCACATGGGTGGTTACATGTCCGTAACAGATCGCCACCAATCTTCATGGTCTGTGACTTGTACCCACGTGCCACTGTGTCCCCGCTTCCCATCTCAGCTCTTGTTCATATTCTAGCTAGTGGTGTCTCTTATTTCATCTCTACAAAAAAAAAAAAAAAAAAAACTCTAAACATTTTCTCAAAATGTCTAGCTTTAATTGATTCTCCATTTGACCCAATCCATGTTAGGCATGGTAATTTCTTTCAAGATGTCGTTTCTGTCAGTTAGTATTTTATTTTTTCAATTAAATGAATATATTTTAGTTTGGAAGTATTTCAACATGTTTTTTCGGAGTTGTAATATATATATATAAAATTTAAAATATTAATTTAAAAAATATAATTTCAATTCAAATTAAAAAATAAAATAAATTAAAATTATATTATTCAAATTTGAAATACAAGTAAAGATGTGAGAGTTGACTAGATGTGACCCGATCGACTCGAAGGGTCTAAAGACAACCTAGATGACTCGTAAAAATATAGTTTGATTAAAAAAATTCAGAATAATATTTTTTTTAATGTTGAGACGACTACATATTAAATTGAATCGAGTTATAAGACCATAAAACAACCTAAGTCTACTTAGGTTAACTCGCAACATGACCCGAATCATGAGACTGAGATAATTTCACAGAAAACAAACTGAAACAAATGATAAATCCTAATTTATAATTAACCAAATGTTGAATGAAACAAAAAAAAAATCAATTAAAAAAAATAGACAAGAAAAACTTAAGTCAATTGAGCTAACCTGTCAAACGACTCAAACCCGTGATATGGATAATGAGATTGAGATAACAAAAAAAAAAAAAACCATAATAAATTATAAAGTCCAGTCTCCAATAAACTAAGTATTGGAGGATGAGATTAGAGAAACATAGATTTGTCTTAAAGAAAAATTATTTGGCCAGAACATAATCAAAATGTTTCGTTCGGAATATTCGGAATAGATCGAGATTCTAAAAAAGATAAAATTTGTTTTGATTTGTTTTTTTTAAAACTAAAATAAGATATACGACTTTTCCAGATGGAATATAAAGAAATTGACAACCTTAATTTCACGCATGGCTTTAAATTATTATTATTATTATGATAGTAGTGAAATAGTTCGTCATGGATGTTATGTCTTAATTACGATTATATCACATATAAAATATGTTAAAACTTAATACCTACAAATATATATTAGCTCAAACAGTTTAAACCTCTTTTGAATTTTAAATCACTTGTGTTTCTTTTATGAAATAAAATGATTTCTTAGTTTTTAATTTTGGATTTGACCTCTCTGTAACTATTTTTTAATTAAATTTGGATTATTTTATTAGATTTCTTCAATTTTAACATTGCAAGTGCACTTTTTTAGCAAATAAAAACATGCTAAATTTTATGAATATTTTGCTTTTCCTTTTAAAAGTTTTCTTCTTCCTCCTAAAAACTAGTCGAAAGAAACAATTTTTACAAGAAAAAGCAAAGTAACCATAAGTTTTAGGAATCTTTTAGTTATGAAAAAGTTGGGGAAAAATCATCAATAAATTTAGAGTTCTAGAAACTATCACTACTAATAAAGGAACAATATTAACTTGAGAAGAGAAAAAGCAATTTGCAAAAAATATGGGTTTAAAATAATTCATTCTACACTCTATTATATCTAGGCCAACGGGCAAGCAAGATAAACCAATAGAACTTTACTCCTTAATATTCATGAATTAGTAAGAAACTATAATTCTTATTATTCAAAAATTGCAATCACAAACAAAAATATTAATGAATTTAGTTACATTTATGAGATTACAAAGAAAACAAATTTGTTTAAAATATTTTGGAGTCTAAAACAAACTACTCTCTAACTAATTCCTAAGACTTTTAAAAGGAGAAGTCATGGTTTGGAGCTCCTTCGCAACCTTTTTCATCGATATGTTAGTATATATGCCTTGTAGCCAATCGATTAGTTACGTGTGACACTAACTTGTTCATGAAAAACATATTTGTTATTAATAAATGTTTTTTTTCATCTTTAATATTCATTTATGTTTGATCAATGAATTTAATATTTTATTAATGAGTCTAAAGTAAAAATAAAGTTATTATGACAAAAATGTTTTGCAAAGAAAATTATAAAGTTGTTATAATTATAATATTTTTGTTGCATTAAAGCATTATTCATAAATATTCATGGTCAATGCTATATTAAGATTAGACATTAATTGTAGTCATTGCGACTAATACATATTATGTTAATTCTTTTATGAAAGGAAGCAGTTGTTCTCATAAACTGATGCATGAGGGACACCCAAAACTAATATATAGGTGTTTGATACATGACATGTACTCTGAACTAACCAACATGAGGATTTTATATGGAAAGATCACTTGTATTTATAGAAAGGTTCACGTGACAATTGTGTAAGTGATTCTTAAACTTGAGATCACTAAGTTATCTTAAATATGCAATGTTATGCTTTGATCCTGACTACATGTTGTTCTAGTCAAAGATAACAAATGGGTAGATATTGGGTATAACATGAACTATATATAAAGGTATTTGAGTGATTAAGAAAAGATTCATCATCCTCTCAAATAGTATTGATTGCAAAACCTTTGCGCAAGGGTGGAATGATATGTAAAAAAAAGTTTCAAATCTTATTTAAAGAATCAATGACCATATTGTTAAGAAAAAAACGATGTGATAAAGTAGATACACTAAAACACCCCGTTATTTCTATAACCTTTTGAGCTTTGAAACTCGGGAAAAATAGGGTAAATGTTTTTATTTCACATTATCAAATAATCATATAAACACTACCGAAATTTCTATTGAAATTTTGGTAGAATTTTCTCTATATCCAAGACATCTCAAGTTATTGACAAACACCTGCGAACTGCTATAACAACTTTCTAACTCTTTAATCCAATCATCCTGGATCATATCTCATTATTATTTTAACAACAATTTTACATTTTCTTTCAAGTATGACATCCCTTTTACATTAAAGACAATTGTAAATGGAATAAATGAAACAACATTTGAACAATAATAAAATCATAAACATTAACAACTTGAATATCCTTTTTTCTAATTTGTCTTCAATTATACCTTTAATTGCATTCCTGCATTATTTTTTGACCACCTATAAATTAAATTTTGTATTATTTTTAAACCAGATATAAATTAAATTCTTGCTTGATTGTAACCCAAATTATATTTTACTTATGAAACCTTTTTTTCTTAGAAGATTCTTTAAATGATTGTTTTTTCTAGAAGTGTTTCTTTGAAAATGATTTTCTTTTTCTAAAAACAACATTATTTTTGGAAATTCTTGGAAACTTTTGAGGGGTTAAAAATCTTGTTATAACAATTGTCATAATCCAATTTTGACCTCTATTTTTATATATATTTTAAAAAAATAAAACAAATTTCAAAAAAATATGTTTTTTCAATAAATCTAATCAATTTTAATCATTTTGTTAATTTTCATCACTTTTGTTTATTTATGTGTTTCAAGATAAAATAGAAATAATAGTAAAATAAATAAAAATGATGAAAATAAAATAAAAATAAGAATAATTACTAGTACTGCTACTATAAAGAGTGGAAAAAAAAATATGCAGTTGGGGGTAAAATTGTCCAAACGATTGAGTTTAACTAGTCAAGGATTGAGTTGAAAAAATTAAAGAAAGTTGAAGATTGATTTAGATTATTATTGGAGGCTTAATTCAAAAGTTAAAGTTTATTTTGGTTTTAATTAAAAGAATTGAATGACCAAAGACTAAACTATAGAAGGAAGCAAAATTAAAGGGTTCAATTAATTCAATCAGGGGTGAAATTGAAGACAAAAAGTGAGAATTAGGGCAAAGTGATCAAAATTGCATAATTTTATAAACTAATGACTAATTTGGAAAAGATGGACAAATTAGAGGGTTTAATTAATACATTTAGGGATAAAATTAAAAGGTAAAAAATTAAAAACCTAATTGAATGGAAATTGGAAATTTAAAAGATTAATAACTAGATTAAAAAACAGAGAAATATGAGGCCTTAATTGCAAAATTTTCAAATGACGTTGTTGTGCATCTTTTGAATGTCTTCTCATGAGAATGAAGAACACGCTGGAAAAATATAGATTTCCAGCCTTAACAAGCCATCATTGGCATCAATATTTCGCTTTGAGTAATTCTCATTCAAGTAAAAATCATGAGATGATTGTTCTTCTATACACCAAATATTATTATAATGTAAAAAGTCATATTTTAATGCCATGATCTATTCCCTAAATCACAACAAAGTACCATAGTCACCAATAGCTAAATGATAGAATATCCTATGATTTTGGGACCAGATTCATGGGGATTTTAAGCCTGATTTATTGCTTAAATAATAATTGACATTGAAGACCACTATAACTAATATTTTCACCTATAAAATAATGCATGGTATCCTTACAAAAAGGGGGAAAATTTAGTTAAAATTTCTTGAATATGTTAGTAGGTTTGTGAAAAAGAAAAAAAAAAGAAAAAAAGGAAAAATCAGAGATGAAAGTGTTGGAAGAAGGATAAGTGTGGTATAAGATCAAAATAATAGTTCAAAGTAAAAACTCAAGAATAAGAAAAAGATTGAGAGAAAGGTATACTTTTATTTAAATATTTCTCTCTAAGCTCTCTTATACTCTCTTTTTTATGCTATTTTTTTTAATAATGAATTACAAGCCTTTTTATAGGCATAAAGTCCTAGACAATTAAGGAATTAAACTAATATAAGGAAATCCTAATCTGAACAGGAAATGTATTTTGTCGATTGAACTGGTTGACCGCTTCAACTCATTCCACCCAGTTGCTTAGTCTCAAGCAGTTGACTAGTTCAACTAATTTCAAGAAATCAGTTTACTTTCAACATCCCCCTTAAATTTGATTTTTTCATGACTCCCAACGTATTTCTCATCTTGATAAAAACATCATTTTTCGGTGGCTTTGTGAAGATATTCGCGACTTGATCTTGTGTCTTCGCATAATTGACTTCAACTTCTTTATTTGCAATGCAATCTTGTAGGTTGTGGAATATTGTGTCATTATGCTTACTTCTATCATAAAATACTAGATTGTTTGCTATTGTAATGACTGATGAGTTGTCCATATAAATTTGAGTAGGTTTCTCTTGTGGCATTCACAATTTCTTCAATAATCTCCTTAGTCATATGGAATGACAAATACTTGATGTGACAACTATATATTCAGCTTCACGTGTTGACAAAGTGACTATAGATTACTTCTTTAAACTCCATGTAAATGTTGTGTCTTCTATGTAGAAAACAAAATTTGTAATGCTTTTTCTATCATCCATATCTCCAGCCCAATCATTATCACTATAACCTCCAAGTTCAAAACTATTAGAATAACCATTAAACAAACAAAAATCTACAGTACCTTTGATACACCAAAGAACTCGTTTCAATGCTTTGAAATGTGTCATGGTTGATGTTTCTATAAATCTACTCACAAGTCTTACTTAAAAAAAAAAATATTTGGATGAGTGCATGTCAAATATCTCAAACTCTCAACTAAGTTTTTGTTCAGGGTTTGAGTGAAGATTACCTAAATATTAGATTTTATTTTTTAGGTTTGATCATCGTTTTCAAGGTTGGGCTATCTTAAACCATAAGTCATCCAAGTGTTTGGCTTCTAACAGTAATTCACCTGAACCACTAACGAGAAATCTTTTAAAACACTTTTAAAAAATATGGATTGTTATGTCTTTAAGTGCTAGCTCTTTCTTTTTGTATTTTTAAGTGTTCTTGTATCGTATATTTTGTAAAATATAATTTTAATCCCTTGTATTAATTTCATTTTAGTCCTTAATTTTTAAAACTTATTTACAATCAAGTCACACTTGATTAATGACCAATGGTTCTTAATGTGTGACCTATTAAGTTCCTAATATGTTGGCCCAATCATAAATCACAATCTTAACTAAATAGGATTAAATAAATTGAACAATTTAATTTATTATCAATTCAACAATTGATAATTTATATTTGAAGATCAAGAACATCATTTATCAACATGTTATGATCCCCTAAATATCAGGAAAATCAAATGTGGTTTGATTTAACCTCTTAGTAAGCATTTTCTCAATGTAATTATTATCTTTTCATAAAAAAATATTTTACTTTAGATATTATAACATAGAGTGTGTCTACTTTATCAAATATAGTTTGTTATTAACACCATAGTCATTGATCGTTTGAATAAAGTTTGAAACTCTTTTCAGCTATCATTCCACCTTGCATAAGTATTTTACAATCAATACTATTTGAGAACATGTGAAATATTTTTTCTCATTTACCTAGGGTGATGAATCATCTCTTGATCACTCAAAATACCTTCATATAGTTCATGTTATATCTAATATTTGCCCATTTATTACCCCTGATTAGGATAATATGTAGTGAGGATCAAAATATAATATTCTCTGTATAAGATAACTTAGTGATTTCAAGTCTAAGAATAACTTACACAACCATCATATGAGCTTTTTCATAAATACAAATGATCTCTCCATATTAAATCCCCATGTAGGTTCATTGAGTACACATGTGATGTAACCAACACCTACATATTAGTTCTCATTATCTCTCATACCTTAACTTTTAAGACCAACTATTTCTTTTCATAAAGAAAAGAATATAATATGTATTAGTCTTAATGATTCTAATTAAAGTCCAATTTTAATAGAGTATCGATCATGAACATTAAGAAATAATGTTTTGATACAGCATGAATTCTATAATTATAACAACTTTATAAGTTTCTTTGTAAAATATTTTTATCCCAATGACTTTATCTTTATTCTAAACTCATTAATCAAACATAAATGAATAATAAAGATAAAGAGAGCTTTTATTAACAAACAAATATTCTTTTACATGAATAATTTTTTTCTCTATGAAGGCAACATGTTTTGAAAAAAATAACTTTTGCTCAATGGGATGGTAGAAATAATATCCAATAGTTTCTTTTATATATCCCATAAATTTATATTTATTTGATTTAGATCCTAACTTTTCAGATAAAATACGCTTTACATAAACATCATATCCCCAAATCTTTAAGTGTTTGGTATTTTACCATTTCATATCTTATATGAAGTCTTATGCGCAAATTTTTATGGAACCTTATTTAAAAGATAAGTAGAAGTTTGTAGGGCATAACCCTTAAAAAAGGTGAAAGATATGCATAACTTATTATGGACCGCACCATATCCAATAAGGTGTGATTTCTCATTTCAAAAACTTTATTATGTTGTAGTGTTTCAAAAGGTGTTTATTGTGAGAGAATTCCATTCTCTTTTAGATAATCTCGAAATTCTTGGCAAATTATTCACCACTTTGATTTGATCAAAATATCTTGATACTCTTTTCAATTTGTTTTCTAAAATATTTGAACCTTTCAAATGACCTAGACTTGTGTTTCATCAAATACACATAACCATATTTAGAATGGTAATTGGTAAATATGATGAAATATTTATATTCACTTATAACACGAGTCATTTTTAGTCCACATATATCTATATATACTAGACCTAACAATTCATTAGATCTTTAACTCGATCATTGGGCATCGTTTGTAGATTAATTCCCTCTAGTTTGGTGCTAGCTGACTTTCCTTTTTTTTATCCTTCTTTTCTATTTCCTTTATTTTTGTGCTTGACTTTCTAACTTTTTCAGCAACCCTTTAATTTTTTTTTTCTTAGATTTGGTTCTTATTCTTTTAATTGCTATTTGTTTTATTTTAATTAATTTATAGAATTGAAATTTATTTTCAATTTCATCCTCATTCAATTATTTATAAGATTGGTCCTTATTCTATATATTGTTATTTATTTTATTTCAGATGATTTTTAAAATTAGTTTTTTTACGGTTTTATCCTCCATTTTTTCCATATCAAATTTTATCCTTATTCTTTTGATTGTTATTTTTTTATCTTGATTTTTTTAATTTGATAATTTTTTTATTTACTTATATAGGACTTAAAGGGGTTTAAGTGCTATGAGAATGAGATTGAATACTATTGTGTTAGAAAATGAAGGTTTAATATCACAAATAAGAGTATGATAAAAGATTGATGATTTTGTAGCTGTTTCGCTCTTAAAATAGCTTATATATAATATATATTCGGATTCTCTTGTTAATTTTGCAATTAGACAAGCTATATATATGTTTCTAAGAAACACTAGTCATTTACAACCATTATAATCCCACTAACAGCACAAATGGCCAACCGGTTCAAATTAGTTAAATCAACCGGTTGATCAATTCCTGCAAAATTCTAGATTTATTAGATTAACATAGGTGAATTCTTAGAAACGTCTATCTTTGATTTTATCATCACTCTTTTAATGCATGCAAAATGAAATGTATAAGTTCATTTTCATTGTATTATCAAGTAAGATATGAAAATTTACATTTAAGCACTAAAATGAATACTTAATTTAATTCTTCATTTCGCTTCCTTCTTAGATTTCATGATTGATTTTTTCATGAAATCCATCATGCTTGTTGATAAGTTTTTCATAAAAAACTTGTTTAAAACTTATTCTCAACCAAACATATTATTAGTCTGTTTTTCATTTTATTATTATCATCAGAATATATAAAAACATGAATGTGTGACTCTAAAGGTCAACAATCTCTTCCTTTTTATGATGACAATAAATAGATGTCTTAGATATTAAGATGTGTTTTCTTCTATCTTTTGCAATGCAATAAATAGAAAATCTTAATAATTTAGCACAATCTAAGCAATGCAAATAAATAGCACTATTTAATAATAACTTATGCATTAAGAAAATCAAAATTATCCCCCCTAAACATGTGCATATGTTATTAAGTGTATCTCTTTTTTTTTTTTTGCAATGGAATATATACATGCAAATTATTCACCTTTCTACTCCAAAAATGCATAATTGAGAGGTAATAAGCAAATATTCTTTAGAAATTTATAAATAAGAATTTTTTTTCATAATTTACAAAAGCATACATTATCCATTATAAGGAGAAATAAATTATAAAAACATAAAACATAAAACACAATTCATATGCATATGCTTCAGTAGAAAATTTAGGGTGGTCGATAGCGAGAGAGAAGATTTGACATCATGCTTTTGATATACTTCAATTTTTCAACCATTTCCTCTCGAGTAGCTACTATGTACGATTGAGTTTCTCAAATGTGACACATATTCGTCTCAAGGTATGTGAGGCTTTTTTTCATCCTAGATGTCTAAGGACTGGTAGAAGCCTTTTTAGAACGAGGAAGTTATTGGTGATGTCTCAAACATCGCTTTAAACTTATCATCACTACCAATAATATGTTTTTTTTCTTTCTCGGCATCATTCTCTTCCTCAACATGTGCTCCTCTTTGGTCTGTAGGAACCCAAACACCATCCTCATTCAACATATACTTCATCTTAGTAAAAGTCTTATTATTTATCTCTATGAGCTTAGAATATAGGTTTATATCCATATTTGTTAAATTAATCCTAAAATACTTAAATATAGATGTCAAAACTTGACCATAAGAAAGATATTTCTGCTTTTGATCATGTGTCATGATTATATTCTTCATCATAAAAAATGGAAGATTAAGTTGACATCCTTTAATCATGCCATCAATAGGCACATATCCATAAATGTGACTATCATAATACTGTAATGATTATATGAAGGATCCTAGAGCAAAGTTTTTTTTACTAGTGTGCAAAGTTACTGCTTCATCATACACAAATACTTCAATTATAGGAATTATCTTAATTTTAAGCACTTTAGGTTCATCATTCGTAATACCCAAAATATCAGCAAGTTTTTAACAATTGAAATCAATGGGTTTCTCTTGTAAGCTACTAGTTATCTAAGGTTCTATACCAATCCTTATATTAGCAAATAAATAAATAAATAAATAAAATCGTAGCTTAGGATAAGTGGGTTTTTTTTTTTGTTAAACAATATACTCAAACCTATTTCTTTGAAAATATAACCAATACAAAAGGTATACTAATCATTTTTTAAACCTCTTTCTATAGCAATTGACTTATGTGAAAAAGAACTTAGAAATCTTTAAATATTGTCACCTTCGTAAGAAGTTAGATCATTTGCCTTTTTGCTGGGTGACTCGGCTTCTCTTTGATGTTTCCTAGGTGCTATGTCATTTGAATCTTCAAGAATTAACTTAAAAAGATGATTGAGTGAGTGGGTTTTGAGAGATCATCGGGTTTAAGGTTTTAGAGTTTTTTTAATCAATTTGAATAGGGATAATTATATATACTATCGAGTAATAGCTCGACCGATTGAAATCCAAGTTAAGAATTTCCTAAAATTCTCTTTTAATCCTTTCTTTGCTAGAACTTTTCCATGTAAAAATTATGCCGAAAACACAAATAAATCGAGGAGCTAAAAATATACAATTTAGGAAGTAGCTTCACTATCAATCCTTTGGCTCAACTGGTCGACCAATTGATTCAGTTGTATAAACCGATCAACTAGTTCACACAAAAAATAAATTTTTTTAAATTTTATTTTTAAGATATATTTTATGAGTCAAAATATATATGTTTGTCCAACTTTTAGATGAAAAACATAGTCTCTAACTAAAATCTCAAAAAGGTACTATTCATATAGTAGTTGTCCTCTGTTTTTTATCATCAATCGATCACCCGATTGAACCGACCATTATGAACCGATTAACTGGTTTGTGTCAGACCTAGATAGACAATCAAATTTGTAGCAAAACAAACTTTTCATGGTTTTCATGCTTAAAGGGTATACATTTTATCACTTAAATATATCTAACTTATTTCCATTAATGTATACGCATAAAAATAAGTAAATGGTATGATTTGATACTTAGTAACTATAATAATAGAAACTAAGGAAATGGTATAATGTGATACTTAGTATCTATAAGAATGGTAACTAAGGAAATGATATGGTTTGTTAGTAGCCAAAAGAATCGGTAACTAAGGAAATGAATTGTGATACTTGGTAATCAGGAAGGCGATGACTAAGGAAATGGAATATAATAGTTGTTAACCAAGAAAATAGTGATAAAGGATAGGAATATGATGTTTAGTCGACCGCGAAAAGGATTATCGAGGAGAAGAAATAATACTTAGTGATAGAAAGATCAATAACTAAGAAATTGAGGGTGTTACTTGGCTAGTCATAATAATAATGACCTAAGTGACAATTATGAACTTAGATGTCCTAAGGATCATAACTTCTATAAAGAATACAAATATAGTAAGGACGATAGCGATACGTGAAAATTGGAAATTCAATATCGGGATGGAATGGATTGTGTTCTTGAAGGAGTACCACTCAATTACTTCAATTTGACTAATTAAGTGGTACTTGAAGAACTATATGTTTAATTATTATTAATTTACCTTACCTAAATGTTACCTTAAGAACATTGGATTCGTAGTTGAGCCGATATTACTAGGTTGGCATAAAATGAATAATAAGTCATTGGGAATAAAAGGATATACAAATGAAAAGATTGGTTAGCCATTGAATGAAGGGTAATATGAATGAATTGTGTAAGGCCAGTCAGAGAATGGTGACTTAATCTCAGAAGTAAGGATGAGATAAACACTAAAGAAGTTATGTGAAATTATTGATTTAACTGCATATGAAATCATGTGATGCTACATACAAGGGCATATCAAATTGATCGTAATGAAAGAGTTTATTATACGGGGTCAAGTGTAAATTATGGCTGTCAAAACCAAATTGATGAGCATATGTTTAATATTGAATAATGAGTCATAAATAATGGAAGGAGCTAGGTAAAAACATGTAGGTTGAATTGATAGAAAATGTCAATTAGTTAAAGAGATGTAAATCTTGCTTTGAATGATAAATAGTTATACAAAATGTATAATAATATAGAAATTGTATGAAGTGGTAAATGATATTGGGTATTCAAGGATGATGTAATACTTATAAATGAGCCATAAATATGTTAAGATTGAAAAATGATATAGACAAGTTGTAATTGATATAACTTGAAGCTGATATTTAAGAATGATAATGATGCGCTAAAGAAAGCAAAAAAATATGTGAGAGAAAGCGAGCTTTCAGCTTGGAATGCAATGGCGGGTTGGAAGGATTTCAGACCGCCATATATCTTGAAGGCTGTATGTGTAGACTATATTCAGCACGTGACGTCCGCATGTTTCACTCCATGGTCACAGTTCGGTACGAAGAACCAACACCGGCGTGTTCACGGTTCCGTTACCACACACACTGGAGGCTCCGTTTCATTTGTATTTTTATTTTGTAGGCTACGGTTCTTAGACGCAAACCAAGCTTGATGAAACCTTTTGTTGAAATGCATGTGTGAAGTGATGATTGCCAAAAATAGGTTTAATAGTTCATGGATTGCTAAGCTCAACACTTTGTGGTATGTTGGTTTTCAACCATTTTTTTATTAAGTTATAATTTCCTTCAATTTGATGAATTTATTTTTTCTTTCTAGGATACATATAACACCCGCTTGAAGGAGAGATACGGGGACGATCCTTTGACCCATCTGGATTTCGATCTGGATTTATGGTTGGAGGTAGGATCATCTAGTGGGCTCGATAGAAATCAAGTGTACGAACTCTTTAACACTATGGTTGAGAACTTGTGGACATAATGTTTTGATCGTTGGATGCTCGTAATTGGTTCCAAGCACTCAAACTCTCGAGTTCGAGGCGATGTTAGACTAACAAATACAGGATTAGACAACCCATATCAATGAAAAATATAAACGGCTCACTACAGATTATGAATAACTTCGCTGAGTGGTAATGGAGAAGAGATTACACATAGGTGATCTATGTGCTCCTCCTTATTGGCCCTACAGTCTTGGTGACGACCAACCTCTTCCTCCTTCTCCTCCTTTAATGCCGACTCTATTTTAGATTTATTCCTCTTCCTCTAACGTCGCCTCTGTTTTCAATTTCTTTTTATATATTTGATTTTTATGTGATTTTAATTTATTTTTCTACTTCTGTTTAATATATTTTTTAAAAAATATATTTTAAATCATTACTAATGGGTTACTGATGGAACATTTTCGTCGGTATATTTCAGATAGTTGAAAAATAATTACTACAAATACCACTGCTACAATTAACTCTCTGACAAAATTACAGATGATATTTTGTTGATGATATGTTATATTTATCAATGGACAAATAAAAACACTGACGGAATTGCATACGGTATTCTGTCGGTTATAAGGTAAACTTCCAAAGGAAAATTCCGATGGAATGGAGCAAGTAATTTCTTTTTGCCACACTTTGTCTGTCTGTAAATTCATCGAAATATTTATTACCGACATACCAAAAATTATCAACAAGAGTTTTTCCAACGGACTGTTTTCGTTCGTGAGCCCGTCAGTAAAATATTTACTAACAGACCGTGAGTGTAAATACTGATGGAGATTTCTATTAGTAAAACTATTAAATTTAGTAGTGAAAAAAAAATCACTAGAAATCAAAGGACCGAAAATAACATATCAAACATTTTGAAAAGATTAAATGTGATTGATGAATTCAAGAGGATTCACGAATATTAAAGGTATTGAATGGATTGATGAATCCATAATTAAGCCAAGTATTCAAAATGTGTTTATTGTATAATTACATCGATATCAAATTTAATAAATAAAAAATTTGAAAATATTAAAATTAAAATAATAATAATTACAATTTCATAAATTATTTTAAATTAAATAAATAACAATAAAAAAATGAGGACCGCATTTAATATAATCAAAAAATAATATAATATTCCTAAATTTTTCATAAATTTTTGAAAAGTATTTTCCGTTTTAAAAAAATATTTTTATAAAAATTAAATCAAATTTTTTTTTAATTGGAAGTGTTTTTTTATTAATTTTTTTTTTTTAATGATAAACAAATAAATAAATTAAATTTGTTTTTTTAAATTCATCATTAAAAAAAAAAACACGTACCTTAACTGAGAGTGGAAGAGAACACGTGAAGTAATGGATGTTTGGTTACCATCACGTTTGCCCTAATCTTTTACCATCTCTCTCTCTCTCACACACACACACACACACACACACACACACACACACGTCAACCCGTTGGCAAATGGCAATAAAAAATCTATCAATATAGATTCGTGGTTTCCTTTTTAAAAAGATATTTTTTAGATTTTACGCATGACGTGGCCTTTTCTATATCTCTACCAAACTATCCAGAAAGCAAAGAAACCCCCTGCCTCATTACCCTTTTTCTCTCTCCACTGTCTTCTCCACCATGCCACGTCTCCAGCCCTTCTAACATACGCTTATATGCTCAATCAACCCCACTCACCTGCGCAATCTCATCCATTCATTTCACTACAAAATATTCTCTTGTACTCCCCGGCGCATGTTAACCCTAACCTGTATCCATTAGCGCAATTTAAAAAAAAAAAAAAACTAGAAAGAGCTGAGCGTAAAAAGAAAGAGGCATGAGTTAGGAGAGGAGAGGAGAGATTGGTTTGCTTTTGGGTTACGTATGTCCGGTGATCCAAATCGAGCCGTTCATTTCCTGGCCTGGTCTCACATAAATCCTCGATCAAGACCGTCAGCCAGACATACTTTATGGAAAGAGGCTAACATGCGCTTGTATTAAAAAAGAGAGAAAATATTTCTATTAATTAATAGTTTTTGTTGCTGTGTTTTCTTCATCACCGTCGTCACTTAGGAATTTGGATAATCCAAACCCTAACCCTAATTTGTGTTCAAATTCTCAATCAGAAGGAGAAGAGGTGAGGTATTACTAGTGTGTTATTATTCAATTGATATTGTCTACTTTTTGAAAGAAAAAGACAAATTGAATTGATGAGATATGGAGGGAGAGGTAGATGAGCAAAATTTGAGCGGGCACATGAAGGAGAGTGGTAATGGTAAAAGTGTAGGAGGAGGAGGAGCAGGAGATGGTTTTGTTGATAGAAGCAAAGTGAGGATTTTGCTATGTGATAATGATGCTAAGAGCTCTCAGGAGGTTTTCACTCTCCTTTTGAAGTGCTCTTATCAAGGTAATCTTTTTTTATTTTATTTTTTTTCTTTCACTTTTCCTTCTCGTGAATGCTATGAAGATGTATAACCAGTGCTATTATTTTAAGCCACAAGGAGGAAAATGATTTATGGCCCCTTGGTGATATTTGGTTTTTGCTATTTTGGGTGAAGGATATGAAAAACATTTGCTTAAAATTGATATGAAACATTGTATTTTCTTTATTTTTTTTTCCAAGAATTATTTTTAACTCTGGTGGAAATCCAACTACATATATTGTTGTTTGCTAAATAGCTTATTTTATTATGTCCGCATTTTCAATATCAATTCTTATCTGCATACCTACACTTCATTTTGTGAAGAAACTTTGGTAGAATGCTAACAATTTGGCAGTTTTGAGACTGTGATTTCATTTACATTTTTTTTTTAATGATTTTTTCAACATTTATTTATTGTATCCACATCTGTTTTAAGTTCAATAATTCCACTACTTTGCTATATTGGTTTTTGAAGATAATGTGTAATTTGTGCACTGAACCTGTATTCCTTTTGCTTCACAGTTACATCAGTGAGATCGGCTAGGCAGGTGATTGATGCACTAAATGCTGAGGGGCCTGAAATCGACATTATACTTTCTGAAGTTGACATTCCAATGACCAAGGGCATGAAAATGTTGAAGTATATCATGCGGGATAAAGACTTGCGGCGTATTCCTGTGATCAGTAAGCTTATCTCTTTAAATTTACTTCTAAGCTCAGTTGTGGTAAAATCTATTTTCAATATAGGTCCTTAGTATTGAAAAGCTTTTTGTTTGATTAGTGATGTCGGCACAGGATGAGGTCTCAATTGTTGTAAAGTGCTTGAGACTTGGAGCGGCAGACTATCTTGTAAAGCCTTTACGTACTAATGAGCTCTTGAACCTGTGGACACACATGTGGAGAAGGCGGCACATGGTTTGTTTTCTTTTATTTGTTTAGCTCTTTTCTTTTTCTTGAACCAGTTTTGAATTTCTTTCTTTCTAATATAGTGACTGTGCATTGTGTCCATACGAGTGAGTTGGTGAGGTAGTGTTGTGATGCGAACTCGAAAGGCTAAATCTTAGAGGCTATAATCAAGAATTGAAATACTCATCCAAGAAAACTAAAATTAAATTAGAAAACCTTGACCCAATAATTCCTTGAACGAAGAACCAAAGGTATATGGTTAAAACGCTACAAGGATAATATCTTTGATAAGTTCTGTAAATTCAATGAAGAACCCAAAGAAGAAGTACAGTCACGTTGTTCAATTTTTAATGATGGCAATTTCTTTTCCTTTTCAATGTTATTTCAACTACTTATAAATGACTTACAAAATGAACCCAATTTAGCTAATAGATTTAAATTAAATCCACATAACTAACTATTTAAATCCAAAACTAAATAAGAATACTTTGAAGCCCATGCTTGTATTTAATGAGGCCCAATCCTTATATGCTGTGCATGTTAAATATCTGCATATGTGGTCCATGTTAAATAACCCCAACATGTGCTTGGATCACATTGATTAAGGTTTTATCCTCCTATGATCTCAACTTTATATGATCTCAACTTTATGCTTACCATCATCTTAGAAGGAGTTTTCGAAGCTTGCCTAACTCAAATGTCATGAATCAACCCTTTAATTGCTATTTTTATCCTCTTGGCATTTTCCCTTGTAATAGGTCCAATCAGCACATGTAATGGATCTTGGAGTGTTGCATGTTGATTCTCATCATTTCCCCTCTCTTAAAAAAGATTTGATCTTGAATCGTTACCAACATATAAAAAAGACACCTGGAGATAAAAAAACATTAAATGTAGTACTAACATTAAACTCTTAGGAATCATTTTTTTCGTGTGAGTTATCTTTAACTTGCGAGTTTCATACCATCCCGGTATCACATCATGTTGTATATTAGCAATGCTGAGATAGAGAAAAGGTGTAATAGAGGGTGTCTTGGGAATATTCAGGAAGCGCAACAATCTAAGAAGAAATTCGCCAAAAGAATAGAGAGAAAATGTGAGGTGAGAGAGACACTTTCAAGTGAAGGAGTGGCCAAAGGATCCTAAATGAGGTAAGAGATGGGGTATTTTTTGTGTCAGAGATTACTTGTTTGTTAGGATTATGCCAAGTTTTCAGTGTGTACTGGACGAATGCCATGTGTGTGGAGCGAAGCATGTCTACATTCTTAAGTTTTATCAAGAAAGATTAAGGTGGCTCAAGGTCAACCTTAATAGACCGTGATTTGATCTCACAAAGCCAAATCTTCCTTAAGCATTCCATAAGACCAAAGATTAACCATGGACCACGCCACATGGCCTTGGCTAATCCTTCTGGGCCTCCAGTCCTTATCCAAGTGTGTATTGAGTCTTTATCTATGTTGATATCCAATTTGGTAGTTTCTCCACACATGCAAAATAAAAATAAATTAATAAATAAGGGAAAATGGACTGTTTAATATGCCCCAAATTGATAAACTATCTATGCAGCGTAAATGTCATGATAATATTTAGTGACCTGCAGTGTTACATTGATTTCCAATTGGATCTATGTTTGGGGATCTTTCTACTCATTAGCAGAATCATTTTGTAGAACTGTGGTGATTAGTAGGTGCAAGGAATGAGTCATTGTTTCTTGGTGATCGACGTGGATTTGGTGTATTATTGTGCGGAATGGCACAAAAGGATCCATATAACCATCCCAAACTAGTTTGGGATTAAGGCTTGGTTGTTGTTGTTTCTTAGTGATTGCTGTGCAGAATTATTGGACCACGAGCTCTCTTTTCATGTAGCCCCGCTGTTTAGCATTAAGAATAGATAGTAAGTAAGGTTTATTGGGTTTATTTGGTGAGAAGGTGAAGATGACCTACCTGCTTCTGTTCAGATGTCTGTCCAAGGACATTTTCATGCTTGTTCTTGCATTAGCTAGTGCTCAATTTCAAGTGGATTGTAGTGCAGTGTTATATTTATGTGAAGGCCTGGTTGACATGTGTGTCAGATGTTTGTTGACCTAAACTTCTTGATTTTGTCTTTGCATATTTTCCATACTTTCTTTTTAAAAACTTCACTGACAGCAAGCAAATATCTATCTGTATTCAGAGGTACTCATAAATATCTTTGTGTTGGCAGCTTGGATTGGCGGAGAAGAACATCTTGAACTATGACTTTGATCCGGTTGCATCAGATCCTAGTGATGCTAATACAAACAGTACTACGCTGTTTTCAGATGACACGGATGACCTGTCTCGTAGGAGCACCAATCCTGAAATGGGGATGTCAACTCATCAGGAAGATGAGGTCAGTATAATGTGCACCTGAAGTTTGGCATCTCAAAATAAGTGTACAGAGTGGGAGTAAAATCTCTTTCCTACAGATGAATACACATTTTCTTTAGTGAAATATATATTACCATGAATCTTGATGTGCACTGGGCCTGTCCACTAGTCCTTTACATAGTAACTTTCAGATGTGCAATGACTTCACTAACCTATATGTCTGCACCACTCAATTTTTGTGCAATTGTAAGGTGCAAACAGCACATCTACTCACTTCCAGAACAAAGCAGTTAAACTTGTTCCATTTCTATGAAGTTTCAGAGGAGATTTTATGAAGTTAAAAAATGAAATACAATGGAAAAGCAACTCACATGCAAGTTATTTCAATATGTGCAAATGTGTTTATAGGTATCAGTAGTTATTAATTGGAACCTGTTTCTCTGAATGTGCAATTGGCATGATCAAAAACATTTTTAGATGGGGAACAATAGGAAAGGAAATAGAAGATCCTGCAACTTGGAGGGGAATATGATAAGGAGGAGAAAATGATACCCGCAACTTCTGTGTGTAGTTTGCCAAATAATTACATTACATAGGTGCTCGCTTGAAAACTTGAATTTGAAGCATGTATCATAATTGACCAAGACATTATAAACAAGTATCTACACTAAACATTTCTCTGCTCAAATGTTCATGTAAGCCAAAATCTCGTTTCAAAATTGTCATTGAAACTTTTGATACTCTCTGATGTGCCAAGCTTGACATTTGTCTGTACCTTAGTCTGCTGCTGCTGCTTCTGCTTCTGCTTCTGCTGCTGCCGCCGCTGCCGAGCCTTCTCCTGGTGATCCACAGAAATATCGACCTGATGTGCCAGGGATCAGTGACCGCCGAACAGGTGAGGTTTGCATAATTTGATAATTTCTGTTCTGTATTTTGAGACCAGCTCTCAGTTTTTTTTCTTCCTAATATTTAATGCTTAACTTCATCAATGTTTGTTCTGTTCTAAGTCTCACTTTGGTGAATAATATTCAGGACATTTATCTTCTGGTCCGAAGAAGAGTGAATTGAAGATTGGCGAGTCCTCTGCCTTTTTCACTTATGTCAAACCAAGCACGGTAAAAAACAATTCCCAAGGAGTTGCTCTTATTGAGGACAATACTAATCAAAATTTGAGGATGGAAGAGAAACTTCAAGTATGTGGCGAGCAAATGCTTAATGATGCCCATTTACAAGAAAATGGGGAGGCATTGGAAATCCACTCACAAGTAGATGACTTCCGTAGCAGTTCTAGCATTCCTGACTCTCTCTCTGTGGAAAGATCTTGCACCCCTCCTATGTCAAGAGAATTTCCCCAAAGAAATTTCAAGGATGATCGGGTGCTTATGCATCAAACGAATGAACCTCAATTAGATGCGTCAAGTTTATCAACACAAAGTGTGTATCCATATTTTATGTCAGGTGTTGTAAATCAAGTTATGATGTCATCATCAGCACAACTCTATCAAAAGAACCTGCATGAGTTGCAAAGCCTTGGAACTTCAGCCATGCTTCCTGGATACAATCATCTTCCCCAATGTCCACCTCACATGTCTGGGATGGCATCATTTCCTTATTACCCTGTTAGTATATGCTTACAACCTGGTCAAATGCCTACCACTCCGTCATGGCCATCATTTGGATCTTCAACGTCATCTGATGTGAAACTAAATAAAGTAGATAGAAGAGAGGCAGCATTAAATAAGTTTAGACAGAAAAGAAAAGAGCGCTGTTTTGATAAGAAGATAAGGTATGTTAATCGGAAAAAACTTGCTGAAAGGAGGCCTCGAGTGCGGGGACAGTTTGTGAGGAAGGTAAATGGTGTAAATGTGGATCTCAATGGGCAACCTGCTTCTACGGATTATGATGAAGATGAAGAAGAGGACGGTGATGAGCAAGCATCAAGGGATTCTTCTCCTGAGGATGATGCTTCAGGATCTTAATGTCAAGTTGCTGACAAATGAGGTTCCTTGCGTTTCTTAATATCCCTTTCATTTATTAAGCTATTAGTCCGAAGTCTGCCAATGATGCTTCGTTTTTTCATTGAATATGATTGTGTGAGCTTCATTGAGGGACAGATGAGATCAAGTTGCGAGTGCATGAATATATATTGGGAGCACTTCTTCTGCAAGATTCTGAAGGCATATCAGTGTTAGCATTTGATAAAGGATATCACTATGAGATTGTGCATGCATGAGGGCAAAGCTCTCTGATTTTACTATCCCTGTGGTTCAAATCCCAAAGGTCTGGGTAGGTAGCCTTTTTCAAATTTGGAAGGAATGTTGGGACATGCAAAAATTCGTCCTCAGTTCAATTTCTGTAGTGTCGTGACCAAGAGACCCATTTATGTGGGTAGATGTCATGTACATAAGCTATCCTTACTCTGGCATGGTGTAATTGACGAAATTGAAATCAGGCAGCAATGGAGGCGGGCAGATCGATTTGCTAATCTGTTGACTAGGTCTGTGGTGAAGAACATGTACGGAGGTACAATTCCATGCAAAAAAAGAGAAGAAAAAAAGTGAAGCAATCGTTGAAGTTTTTCCATTGCGTTGACTCAATCGTTTGTTTGTTTGTATTTTCTTTATCCAGGTTCAGGGTTCCACCACCATTTGTCTCTTCCTGAATTCTTCTCATCCAGGGTGTTTGATAGAAGTCAAGTCTTAGATTTTACAGTACTTTTGGATTTATGCATTTGAAAGATATTGATTTTAAAATGTGTTTACGTGCTAAAATGAATTTTCTGCAACAATTTGTTGATAAATTCTGAAAAAAACTAAAATGGATGTTGATATCTCCCAAAGCAGAGATATTTTGATGTTTGCTGATCGGATGATTTTTTCTTGAGAAAACCTGGCCGGGCCATTCCAGGCCACGGCCAGAAGTTGCTAGGTCGTGGTTGAATTTTCATGCCACGTACGAACAGCAAACCTTGTATAAAAATATACAATAAGCTTTCATAATTTTATATTTTTTGTCAGAAATAATTCGCGTGGGCGTAATTTTGATGAAAATTCTTCTACCGTCAACGCCTTAGTTGTTTTCTTTTCAAATTTAGGTATTTACAAAAGTTATTTCTCAACAGAGGTTTAAAATTTATTCACTAAAATAAAACTTTTTGGGCGCGCAAGCATTAAAATGACAGTTAATCTAACATGGAAATTTGTATTTTAGGAAATAAAAAGATTTTTTTTAATAAAAAAAACTGATTTTTCTCTTTACTCTTGCTTATGTTAAACCCTAATTTATATCCCTAGAATGCGTTCGCGAATCAAACAGCATAAATTACTTTCAGTTTGCACATTAGTGCATGATTACAATCTTTCAATTATCCACCTTTTAGCAAATTAATGTATCATTGTTTATATTAAAAAAAAGTATTTATGTTTAAACTAGATGAACAATCATTGTTTATCTTTAAAAAGGGAAAAACAATAATTGATCAAATTTGAAGAATCCTGTTCGACCAAGAAAATTAGAAAGTAGGAGATTAGGAGTCATTGACCAAAGAAAAGAGATCTATCGTATAAAATTTGAATTCACGTAAATGACTAGAAAGTTCCCACTTGGAGCATGAGTCGTTGACAAGTTAAACTAATCAAGTGATTTAGTTTAGTTATAATTCATGTGATTATCAGCAATAAAAAGTTTAATTTGTATTAAGATTTTATACACCTTACCTGACAAAAGTTACATATATAATATTAGAATTACATGTTTAGATGAGATCAAATATTATATCAATAAAAATATATCATTCTGTAGTTGGAAAAGATGGCTAACCCTACATATATAATTTTTTTTTTTAATGTATTCAAGTTATCTTTCTTTCAATTCTTACCTTTATTTATAAATTTTATTTATATTTCTTGCATTTAATTCATGTTCTTCTCTTGTGTGGTGCTGCTTGGAATAAATATGTATATGTCTTAAGGTTTGGAATTTTGAAAAACACAAATTCTGTTTGATTTTGCAAAGTTGTTGCTGCTCAGGATTTAGTTTCTAGTAATAGTTTCTTCTTATTAGAAGAGAAAAAAAAAAATTTATGTAACTTAATTGATTAAAAAAATGATGGTTGATTAGTGAATGATCAGTATAGGCAACAAATAGAGGCTAGTTTATTGGTTGTGAAGTACCTAATATTTTTTTTTAGTTTAACGTGGGTGTCCGGGCCAGCTTGCGCACACCTCGACTAATCCCACGGGCCCTGAAGTTAACGACCATGTAAGTCTCCAGTGGCCATCATATGAG
>Ga0307515_10005260_pt1 | contig 26307 bp, 9 predicted proteins | sample 17_EM_MG_FD_194513 | JGI IMG/M metagenome (GOLD analysis project Ga0307515, IMG submission 194513) | Populus trichocarpa ectomycorrhiza microbial communities from riparian zone in the Pacific Northwest, United States - 17_EM | ecosystem: Host-associated > Plants > Roots > Unclassified | place... | reverse complement strand
CGTTTTGTATTTGACCAGGGCGACCGGCCAATGGAGTATAACCTGGGTTACTACAAAGCCGAAAGTTTTGAGTATACAGTAGAAAGCCGAAGAACAAGTTAGGCCGAAACTAAATATTGATTACTTGTTTGGAATTTACATGAAATCTAATATGTTTGCACATTATAACATATAACGATTGTATGAACAGAGGTCCCGTTTTAAAAAATGACGTCAAACCAGATATTCAAGAACTGAGGTCGACCAGCCAGTTCCTTATTCCGGCTGAAAAGCAATCGGTGCAAAAATCTGAATACGATATCTACCCCACATTTAAAATTGACGGGCCCATTTTTAACGGATTTGGTAAGCTGGCAAGCTGGATTATAGCGCAGCAACAAAACATCATTATTGATGGATACTCGGGCGTGTACTGGGATATTTTTGTACAACACCTTAATGCCGAGCTTATTAATAAGGGAGCAAGCGTAAACTGGATAAACATTAATGAAGCCTTAAAACCCGAATTGGCTATACATGCCACAATAGCTCCATTTATGGGCGGCGACGACCCTTTGTTTGGGAAGATTTACGAAGGCTCCCTGGCAGACTTTTTTGACAGCGACGTGTTGGGCGAATTAAAGCCGGCAGGCAACTGCCTGAATATTATTTACGGCTGCGGCGCGGCACTTAGCGGCTGGCAGGCCCCCCTTATTTACCTGGATGTTCCTAAAAACGAAATCCAGTTCAGGTCGAGGGCAAACAAGATCTGTAACCTTGGCGATCATCAGCCAGCAGACCCTAAAATACAGTACAAACGGTTCTATTTTGTTGACTGGCCGGTACTTAATAAACATAAAAAGCAATTACTGCCTGCTGTTGATATCATTGTTGACGAACAAAGAATTGATGATATCAGCTGGGCAACCGGCGATACCCTCAGGAACGCGTTAAAACAGCTATCTGGCCATATGTTCAGGGCCAGGCCGTGGTTTGAGCCTGGCGTATGGGGTGGCCGCTGGATAAAAGATAACATTAATGGATTAAACGACGACGTGGTAAACTATGCCTGGTCGTTTGAGTTGATAGCACCCGAAAATGGTATTATACTGCAATACGGTGACCATATGCTGGAGGTATCATTAGATACCCTGTTTTTATACAACAACCAGGCTATTTTAGGTAAAGCGGCAGCCAGGTTTGGTGATGCCTTCCCCATCAGGTTTGATTTCCTGGATACTTTTGATGGCGGCAACCTTTCGCTGCAATGCCATCCTACGGTAGCTTATACCAAGGCCAATTTTGGCGAAGATTTTACGCAGGACGAAACCTATTACATTCTTGATGCCGAACCGGGTGCCGAGGTATACCTGGGTTTCCAGGATAATATTGACAGACAGGAATTTAAAGCTGTACTGGAAGATAGTTTTCAAAACAACCAACCTGTTGAAATAAAAGACTATGTGCAAACATTCCCGGCAAAAAAGCACGATCTTTTCCTGATTCCGAACGGTACGGTGCACTGCTCGGGCAAAAACAATATGGTGCTTGAAATAAGCGCCACGCCTTATATTTTTACCTTTAAAATGTACGATTGGCTTCGCCCGGATCTGAATGGAAACCCGAGGACATTAAATATTGACAGGGCATTTGAAAATCTGAACTTCGACAGGAAAGGCGATGTGGTTACCGATACCTTAATATCAAAACAAACGGTAGCCAAACACGGTAAAGATTGGCAGGTAATTAACCTTACCACACATCCGGCGCATTTTTACGCCATCGACCGTTTTGAATTTGATACTATTGTTGAAGAAAACACCAATAACCAATGCCATGTATTAAGCCTGGTAGAAGGTGAAAGCATAAAAGTTACCACCAATGGATTAACGCAAGTTATCCATTATGCCGAAACATTTATTGTACCGGCCAATGCGTTAAGCTACACCATGACCAATACCGGCAAAAGCAGGGCAAAAGTGGTGAAAGCCTTTGTTAAGGATGAATGCTGTTAGTTAAAAACCTAAAATAAAAATAAACCATTACCTAAATTACCATTTCATGAACCAGCAAAATTCAAAGTCTGTACAAAGCAGGTCTACCCTATTTTTGGTGGCCATCACTTTGGTAGCAACATTGGGCGGTTTACTTTTCGGTTTCGATATGGCCGTAATTTCGGGCGTGCTGCCTTTTGTAAAAAGCCAGTTCTCGTTATCTACTGCAACAGAAGGCTGGTTTGTATCATCGGCATTAGTTGGCTGTATTATCGGCGTATCCTTTTCGGGCGATTTAAGCGACCGGATAGGCCGTAAAAAGATGCTGATGTTAGCGGCCATATTATTCCTGCTTTCGGCCATTGGTTCGGCGTTATCATCTGGCTTTACCTTACTCATACTGGCACGCATGCTTGGTGGTATGGGCGTTGGGGTGGCATCAATTGTAGCGCCTTTGTATATCTCAGAAATTGCCCCCGCAAACGTAAGGGGCCGCCTGGTTACCTTTTACCAGCTGGCTATTACCGCGGGGATACTGGTGGCCTATTTAACCAACTCTGGCTTACTAAGTTTTTCGCTAAATTATAAAGGCAGCGGGTTGGGCGATATTTTAAACCTGGTACTGGTTAAGGAAGTTTGGCGCGGCATGTTGGGTTTAGGTACAGTGCCTGCCCTGCTATTTTTTACAGGCTTATGCTTTGTACCCGAAAGCCCGCGCTGGCTTATCCAACAAGGTAAAAATGATGAAGGGATAGCTATTTTGGCAAAAATAACCAATATGGCTTCGGCGCAAAAAGATGCCGTACTCATTCAAAACACCAAAAGCCAGGAGAAAGGATCATATAAAGAAGTGTTTTCGCCGGCCATGCGCAAGCCCCTCCTTATCGGCCTGCTGCTGCCCCTGTTTTCCCAGTTCAGCGGTATTAACGCGGTAATATATTATGGGCCGCGTATTTTAAGCGATGCAGGCATTAACATTACCAATGCGCTACTTGGGCAAATCATTTTTGGCATAGCCAACTTCCTGTTTACCATTATAGCCATTTGGAAGGTAGATAAAATGGGGCGCCGGCCATTATACATTGCAGGCTCGTTAGGTGCTACAGTGTGCCTGGCATTTACCGGCATTTGTTTTTATTCAGGAGCAACCAGCAGCATCTCTTTAGTCATCAGCATTATACTATTCCTGGCTTGTTTCGCATTCTCTATCGGGCCGCTTAAATTTGTTATCGCTTCAGAAATTTTCCCTACCAAAATACGCGGCAGGGCTTTGGCTTTAAGTATAATGGTGATGTGGATTGCCGATACTATTGTGGGCCAGCTTACCCCCATGTTTTTGGGATCGGTTGGGCCAGCGGTTACCTTTTGGTTTTTCTCGGCCTGCTGCCTGTTATCATTCTGGGTAGTATATAAAATGGTGCCTGAAACTAAAGGTAAGTCGCTTGAAGAGGTACAGGAGATTTGGGCAGGGCATTGAGTCTCACCCTGCCCTCTCCAAAGGAGAGGGTTCTTGATTTGCATATTTTTTAAGTCCTCTCCCTTGGAGAGGATTTAGGTGAGGCTCCTCCAAAGGAGATGGTTCTTGATTTACCTGTTTTTTTTTAAGTCCTCTCCTTTGGAGAGGATTTAGGTGAGGCTCCTCCAAAGGAGAGGGTTCTTGATTTACCTGTTTTTTTTTTAAGTCCTCTCCTTTGGAGAGGATTTAGGTGAGGCTCTTAACGATATATAAAAAAGCAATATGATAAGGATACGCAAAACCGCTGCATTGTTCCTGGCAATTTCATGCGCCTATTTAAGCGGCGGCGCGCAAACAAAACAGCCGGTTGATTACGTTGATCCGTTCATCGGGACATCCAATTCGCGTTGGATGCTGTTCCCGGGCGCTACAATGCCCAACGGTATGGTTAAGCTTAGCCCCGATAACCAAAGAGGTGTTTGGCAGGGCGGTTATGAGTATGCCTTAGGGAGTATCCATGGCTTTAGCTTTTTACACGGTTGGACAATGGCGGGCCTGCTGACTATGCCTGCCAACGGCGATCTGTCCACATCACCGGGCGCGGCCGACGAGCCGTTTAAAGGGGCCGGGGCCGGTTACCACTCCAGGTTCAGGCACGAGGATGAAAAGGCCTCGCCAGGGTATTATTCTGTTTTCCTGATGGACCCGCAGGTTAAGGTGGAACTGACTGCAACCGAGCGTACCGGTGTGCAGCGCTATACTTTTGCCAAAGACAGCTCGAACCGGATCATGATCCAGCTTAACATTCCGGCAGAATATGGTTATGACCTGAAAGATGCTGTTATTACCAAAGTATCCAACTCAGAGGTACAGGGTTATGCCAAAACCGCATCGGCCAATTTTAATGACTATACCTTGTATTTTGTGATGCAGTTTAGCAAACCTTTTCATGATTTTGAGGGATATGGAAACCAGTCGGCAATTAAGAGCAATAAAGAGATCAAAGGATCGGGCGAACTGGGCGCATATGTTACCTACCCCACCTCGAAAACCGAACAGGTAATACTAAGAACCGGCATCTCGTTTGTTAACATGGACCAGGCCCGGCTCAATCTTAAAACAGAATTAAAAGGTTTCGACTGGAATTTTGATGCCCTGGTAAAGCATAACAGAACAATTTGGAACAATACCCTAAAGACTATTGCGGTAAACGGTGGCAGCGAAACCGATAAGAAGAAGTTTTACACCAATTTTTATCGTTGTTTCACTGCCAAGATGATCATGAGCGATGCCAACGGAAAATATACCGATGCCTGCGAAAATGTACAGCAATTACCGGCCGGCCGCACCGCAATGATAGGTGGCGATGCTTACTGGAATACCTTTTGGAATTTAAACCTGCTGTGGACCTTAACATCGCCAGATATGGTGCAGCAACTGGTAGATACACAGCTGGAAATGTATGAAAAAACAGGCTGGCTATCCAAAGGCCCTGCGGGGATTGAGTACTCGGGCATTATGGAGGGCTCGCACGAAATGGCATTGATCACCAGCGCGTATTTAAAAGGAATAGTAACCAAAGATGCTGAGATAGCTTACCGCGCCATGAAAAAGACTATGGAGGTTGAACCCACCCCTACCTGCGGGGGCAATCCGGGCAACCCACAGATAACCGATTATGCCAAATTGGGCTTTGTACCTGTTGAAAAAGGTGCCACCTCAAAAGCATTAGATTATGCGTACGATGATTGGTGCGTAGCCCAGATGGCCAAATTGCTGCATAAGGATGATGATTATAACTTTTTTTTAAAGCGATCTGCAAGCTGGAAAAACGTTTTTAACCCGGCAAGCCGCTACGTTACGCCAAGGAAAGCAGATGGCTCATTTATCCCTGATTTTGACCTTTTTTCTGTTAGTCATTTTGTGGAGGGCAACTCCTGGCAATATTCGTTATATGTGCCGCATGATGTTCCCGGTTTAATCAATTATATCCATAAGGACGAGTTTTTAAAGCGGCTAACCATCGGCTTTCAAAAATCCGAGGTACACAAATTCGCGGCACACGCGCTTGACCGTACCATGGGGCAATCGGCCGAATATTATATTAACCAGGGCAACGAGGTAAATATGCAGGCAGCTTTCCTGTTTAATTATGCAGGCAAGCCATCCCTTACCCAATATTATACCAGGAAGATCCTGAACACTTTTTATGATTCCTCGCCCTACGTTGGCTGGAATGGCGACGAAGACGAAGGCCAGATGGGTGCATGGTTTGTATTAAGCTCGATGGGTTTATTTGAAATGAACGGCGGCACATCGCCCGATTTAAGGATTGATATTACCAGCCCCCTGTTTAGCGATATTAAAATCAATTTAAACCCATCCTATTTCAAGGGAAAAACCTTCGAAATTAAGGCATATAATAATTCGGCAAAAAACATCTACATCCGCACGGCAATGTTAAACGGCAAAGTTTTAAAGGATAATCATATCAGCTTTAAAGATATTGTAAACGGCGGCAAGCTGGAGTTGTATATGAGCGCCAAGGCTAATTAATTTCAGATGCCAGGTATCTAACGGAGTAAGCCATTTTTGCATTTTTGTAGAGACGCATAATTGCGTCTCCCGCGTTTAGTTCCGATTTGCAAAGGCTGAGGCTATGTCGCCTATGTGCAAATCAAACTTGCATTTTAATCGGCCTTTTTATTTTGAATGCCCTACGGTCGATGAAAAGTATTGTGTTTCTCCGCCATAAAGAAATCAAAGAAATTCAGGATTTGTATGGTTTGATTTGCATGTGGGAGAGGCAAAGTATTGCGTCTCTACAAAAAAACACCTATTGTTTCCTATAAATCATGGCGTTGCCTGCGGCCCGGGTTATCCGCTCATACAGCACCGGCATTAGGCTCATGGCCTGTATCCGCTACTCCCCCTAACGCAAATCGCAGTGGGCTTAAATATAAACCCTTCGATTGATGGGTGACAGATCTTCCACCAACCTAAAAAACTTGCGAAGTTTTAAAACTTCGCAAGTTTAAATTGCAAATAAGTGTCGGTAAAATGTAATTACCTACTGAGTAGCAGGCAAATCCTTAATACCCCATGCCTTATTAGGCTCGGGGCCCATTTCCAGCTTTAGCTCCCCGCCTTTTAACAATTCAGAAGCGGGAAACCAAAAGGATTGCAGCGCTTTACCGTTAAGTGTAGCGCTTTGTACATATTTGTTATCCCTTGATACATTTTTAGCCTCGATGGTAAAGCTTTGCCCCCTGCCGTACGCGCCGTTAAGGTGGATGGTTACCCTGGGGAAAATAGGGCTTCCTATTTCATATATCGGATGTGCGCTGGCGCCGCCATCTGTTTGGAAAAGCCCTAATGCATTCATGATAAACCACGAACTCATTTGTCCCTGGTCTTCATCGCCCAGGTAGGCGTTGGCTACACCAAAGCCATAAAAACGATCGACCACCGAGCGGCTCCATTTTTGGGTTAACCAAGGGTGTTTACCCCAATTAAACAGGAATGCAAATTGCATACTTTGCTGGTTGCCCTGTATCACCGGATAGTCCCAATACTGATCGCCGGGGGCATTAAACCTCAGCTTATAGCTTTCTTTAAAGCCCCAGCTTAGGCGGTCGATAAACTTATCCTGGCCTATCTTCTGTATAAGGCCAGGAACATCCTGGGGCACAAAAAACGTAAGCTGCCAGGCATTTCCTTCTACATAATGTTCATTAGCACCCGACCGGAAAGGATCAAAATTTGGATACCAGGTACCATCTGAATTTTTCATCCTTGAATAGCCTATAGTTGTATCCATCGCATTTTTCCAATAGCCCGACCTGGTTTTAAAGGTGTCGTAAATATCATTCCGGCCCAATGACTTTGCCAGCTGCGAAACCGTCCAATCGTCATAGGCATACTCCATTGTGTTTGAAAACCGGCCTTTATCATACGGCACATATTTGTATTTTAAATAAGCCTCCAGGTCTTCATTTCCTGCAAAGCCTGCCTTACCTACTTTTTGGGCCGGCGTGGTTTGCATTTTCACCACAGCTTCAAGCACCTTTTTTGAATCATAATCGCGGATACCCATCTGGTAGGCGCCCACCATCAGCGGGATCTCATGTTCGGCTACCATCACCGGAACGTAGTTCATGCCGGCGGGGCCTTTTGCAAGCCAGCCATCAGCATCGTACATAGCCAGCTGGGATTTTACCCAATTTGATGACCATTCGGGCGTTGCCAGGTTCCAAAACTGGTTAAGGTTCCAAAAGGTGTTCCAAAACGCATCGCAACCCATTGCCGGCGATTCAGGGTCTTTCAATTGCTGCAGCCTTTTCGAGGCATCAATCCATTGCCCGTTTACATCGCTCCAGGTATTGCGGCTGGCCAGGGCACGGAACATGTTGCTATAAAACCGCATTTTCTCGCGGCTATCGTTGGTGCTTATCTCCAGGCGTCCCAATAGCTTATTCCAGGTTTCCTTTTGTCCATCACGTACCTTTTCAAAACTCCAGTTATATGGTTTGGTAATTTCTTCTGATAAATTTTGCGCCGCGTTATCAAGGCTCACCAGTGATATGCCGCTACGGGTTTGTACCACCTGGTTTTCGCGGGTATCAAATTCTACGTATGCGCCTGCATTTTTAGGGTCAATAGCGCCAACAATATCACCATCCCCTACTTTATTATTCACCCAAGTGCCAAATTTGCGTATATGGCGATCAAACTCAATCACAAAATAAACTGTATAGTTTTGATCGACTCCTCCCGACCATGCATCCTTTGTAAATTGCTTGCTTGATCCTTCTATCCGGGTATCGCTAACCTTTTTTAACGTAACATCCTTCAGGTTATATCCATATTCCGCCGGAATTTTCAAGTCTATCATTACCCTTGCGTTTTCAACTTTGGGGTAGGTGTAACGCTCAAAGCCGCACCGGGTGGTTGCCGTAAGCTCAGCTTTAATGTGGTAATCGGTCAGCATTACTTTATAATACCCTAAAGGCGCTTCCTCGCTCGATTTATCAATCTGCGAGCGGTAACCGCCATCGCGTTTACGCTCGTCGCCTATGCGGGTTTGCAGCGGGCCGCTGGTTGGCATCATACCCAGGCCCGCCATTGTCCATTCATGAATGTGGCTAAATGTACCAATGCTTTCAAAAGTGGGGTCGTAACCACCCATCCAGCCCCCGTTTTGGTTATCGGGGCTTAGCTTAACCATCCCAAAAGGCATCCACGGCCCTGGCGCAATCATCCACCTGGAGTGTGCCGAGCCCAGGCGCGTATCTACATAATTTGCAGGCGTTTGTAGTTTGTTAGGCAGCCGCAGCACATTTCCTTTTTCAAGTAAAATATCATTGCAAAAAACCTCGTAGCTGCTTTTCTTTGTAGTTGCAACAGCCGGCATAAGAGCTTCAAACACATACCTTGCTGAATCAAGCTTATCCGAAAAAATTATCTTCCCGTCCAGCTTAACCAACAACTTAGGCTTGCCACTTAGGTGTTGTGCGTCAACAAGTAGCGGCTGATATCTTTTTTTCCCATCTTCAATCTCATAAGCTGCGGGTTTAACGCTGCGCAAAAAGATATTTTGTGGAGTTGTTAGCTGCAATTCCTTTGGCCCATCCAGTTTAACCTGGTCAAATACCAGCCATGAACCATCTATGGAGGTAATTTGTATTTCGTTGCCGCCCTTGTGCAACAGGCCGTTTTTTATGGGGATGGTTAGCGTATAAGGATTGGCTTCACTAAGGTCACCTTCAACAACCTTATTGTTTTTGCCGTTTGGAAGCCTGCTTTCAAATGACTTGCCGTTGATAACCACCTTTACCAATGGCGGCGAGGCCGCATTATAACCAACCATGTTTATAATAAAACTATAAACACCATTAACCGGCAAAGTTTTTATACCAAACAAAATATTAAGCATCTGCGAATGGATACCCGAAGTACCACCTGTGCCACCCCAGCCATCATTTGGGCCGGGTAATACATATGGCCAATCAGTTTCGGGTTTGGATAGGCCAACCAGGAAAAAACGGTCTTCCCATCCAAAATCATGGTCTAAAAAATGTTGGTATGCTGCAGGAGCCAACGCCATCCCCGAACTGTTACCGTCGGCTTTGCCTATTTGCCAGATTGCAGCCTGTTGGGTAAAACCCCGGTTTAATGTAAAGCACAAGGTGGCCATTAAAAGCAAACCTTTCCTATTGATCCTTATAAACATATATTCAAAATTGATTTATGCATAAATTATTGCTGATACATTCATAATCGCAAACCGAATTACAATTAATAATGTATGTACATAAATACATAAAATATTTCAATGTGCAAATTTTTAATACAATGCGACCAATAATTTATTGACAATGCGCCAATGAATGAATACCCAACAGAGTAAAGCAGGCATTAAATACGTTCACAACATAATTTGGTTAGGCATTGGGCGGGCGAACGTAGACCGTTAAAATTTATTGTTATTTATATATTATTTATTTAAAATAAAGTACATTTGAGTAACGTGACTGTTACAGAACGCTTGGCCTTTATATAACCTGTTATAAACACTTAATGAGAAGATTATTATTTACCCTGGTAGGAGTATCTGTCCTTTCCGTATGTTTTTCTCAAAACTTATTTACAAAAAAAACAATGAAATACTCATTGAAAGATGGTCTTTCATTTGGTACAATCAACGGGATAACGCAGGACAACAAAGGATTTATCTGGTTTGCAACCGGCGATGGCTTAAACCGGTTTGACGGCACAAACTTCAAGGTGTTTAAATTTGAACCTAATAACCCTTATAGCCTGCCAAGTAATTATGTTCAAAGTATATTTAAAGATAGCCAGGGAGATATTTGGATATCATCAAGAAGAGGGATTTATAAATTTGATACAAACAAAGAGCGTTTTATTAAATTTACCCCGCCTGGTGTTCCGCCAAACTATTTAGACAATGTAAACAGCATTTTCGAAAATAAACACAATCTGTTGTGGTTCTCGTGTGGCGCATCGGGGTTCTCGTCATATAACATCAAAACCCGTCAGTTTAAAAACTATACTAAAAAAGAGCAACCTGGTTTATTAGGCGATTTATCTGTTACTAATGTTATTGAAGATAGTTATGGACTATTATGGGTAGGAACAAGAGACGGCGGACTTAATGTTTTTAATACCAGTAATGGAGTGGTTTCAAAAAACCTGAACAATCAGTTTCCGCTTAAACTTATTCCTCAAGGCCTCATTACTTGCATTTATGAAGATCATAATCATAACATTTGGATAGCAACCAGTAAGGGCCTGGTACTTTACAACAGAAAAGAAAGCAGCTTCCATCTTTTTTTAGGTTCAACCTATAAATTACGAAGCAATTATTTTTTTTCGCTTTTGGAGGACGAACATAAAAATCTGCTCGTTGGCCTGTTGGATGGAGGCTTATATACTATAAATCTCGACAAGGCGGCAAAGTCATCCTATAAAGATATAACCATTGATCCGGTAAGATCGGAAGATAATTATAGTATTACCGCCCGTACTATCGAAACCTTATTCCAGGATCGGGATAAAAATATCTGGGTTGGTACCTATGGCGATGGAATTTATTTATTGAGCAATGTCCCTGAAAAATTTCAAAAATTCCAGAGTGAGTTGAAAGATAATTATGGCAGTAGCTTTTTAAGATATTATGGAATGTGTATGGATAGTGAGGGGTACCTGTGGATGGGTACCGATGGCGATGGGATATATAAGAAAAAATTGAGTGGCGAGGTTGTAAAATACTATAGAGCCGACGGACAAAAAGGCTCCTTAACCAGTAATAATATACTCTGCGCGTATAAAGATCATGCTAACACATTGTGGTTTGGGTCATACTCGCATGGGTTATTCAGGTACAATAAAACAACAGATTCTTTTACTAATTTTTCCCATAAAGCAAACGATCCCACAAGTATCTGTTTAAACGATATAAGGTCGATCATTGATGATTCAAAAAATAATTTATGGGTTGGCACCAATGGAGGAGGTTTAAGCTTATTGCCCGCAGGCAGCGATAAATTTATTAATTACAATCCACAAAATAGTGGCATTGGATCAGATTATATACGGGCATTTGCCGAAGATGGCAATGGCAACCTTTTTATAGGTACTTCGGCATCCGGCCTTAAATATTATATAAAAAATCAAAACAAGTTTATTAACTATTTTAGCGACAACGAAGCAGAAAAGTACTTGCCCAGCCATTTTATTTACGCTTTGTATTTAGATGAAAACAAAAATCTTTATATAGGTACTGAAGGGGATGGGCTTGTTGTGTATAGTATTAAAAACAAAAAATTTAAAAGATATACCGAAAAAAGTGGATTAGCTGATAATACGGTAAACGCGATACAAAAAGATGAGGCCGGCGGCATTTGGATAAGTACCAATAGAGGATTATCGCGAATTGACCTGCAAACAGACAAGATTATTAACTACGATAGCTCTGAAGGCCTGCAAGCAGGGCAGTTTAATCCCGGTTCATCAATGTATTGCAGCACTAAGAAGTTTATGGTATTTGGCGGTACCGAAGGTTACAATGTATTTTATCCGGCAGATGTTAAACAAAACTTATTTAAGCCTAAAGTTTTGATTACCGGGCTCCAGCTATTTGGAAAAGACGTTGAAGTGGGTGAAAAAGACAGTATATTAAACGCTGGTATCAACGAATCGACCCAAATTACATTAAATCCAGACCAACCTGTTTTCTCAATAAAATATGTGGCATTAAACTATGCTTATGCCGAAAAAAGTGAGTTTGCCTATCAACTGGCTGGATTAGAAAAAAACTGGAATTACGTAAAAAATCAAAAATCAGTTACCTACCGCTATTTACCGCCTGGCGACTACGTATTTAAAGTTAAAGCAGCCAACCAGGATGGTATCTGGTTTGAAAACTATGCAACATTTAAAATAAAAATTCTACCTCCGTGGTATCAAACATGGTGGGCTTATCTAAGCTATCTGATAATAATAACCACCCTTATTTATTACTATTTAAGCTACCGCAGCAACGCAGCCCGGTTAAAGTATGAAGTAAAAATAGCGCAGATATCTGCCGAAAAAGAAAAGGAGTTAAACGAACGGAAATTATCTTTTTTCACCAATATTTCGCACGAGTTTAGGACACCGCTTACCTTAATTATAAATCCTGTTAAGGAATTGCTATTTAACCCTGGGGCAAGAGAAAACGAAACCACTAACTTAAGTATTGTTTTTCGTAATGCACGCAGGCTTTTAAGTTTGGTTGATCAGTTATTACTATTCAGAAAAGCTGAGAGTGAGACCGACAGCCTTAAAATTGTGAGGTTAAATATTGTAAACCTATGCAAAGAGGTTTTTTTATGCTTTAGCCACCAGGCCAAAAGCAAAAATATACTATTTGATTTTGTTTGCGAGACGGATACGATTGATGTTTTTGCCGATAGGGAAAAGATAGAAATAGTTTTATTCAATTTAATATCAAATGCCTTAAAATTTACCCCGGACCATGGCATGGTAAATTGCTTCATTTCGCAAACAGAAACTTTTGTAAACATAGAAATTAAAGATACAGGGTGCGGAATAGCAGGAAACATAGGCGAACAATTATTTGATAAATTTTACCAGGTGCAAAATGAATCGTCATTTAATGGGGGTTTTGGTATTGGCCTTTACCTGGTTAAAAAATTTATTGAAAGCCATAAAGGAAACATTAGCTATACCAGTTTAGACGGAGCCGGCACCATATTTAAGGTTTGCCTGTTAAAGGGCAAAGAGCATTTAAGCCCAAATTTTATTTTTGAAGATGTTATAGAAACATCCGTTTTCCTTGACGAGCTTATTGAAAGCTATGAGGAAGTCCCCGGCCTGAACAAGGATTCAAATACTGTTAAAAATAAAAAAATCGACCCTTTTGATTTCGAATCAAAATCTATGCTGATTGTAGATGATAATGAACAAATGAGGCAGTACTTAAAACAGATCTTCTCGCCAAAGTTCGAAATTTTTGAAGCCGCAGATGGTGCCGACGGCCTGGACAAGGTGTACCAGTTTTTACCGGATATTATTATTAGTGATGTAATGATGCAGGGACTAAGCGGTATTGAGTTGTGCAGCAAGGTTAAAGAAGATGCTACCCTAAGCCACATACCGGTTTTGTTGTTAACCGCAAGTTCATCGCCCGAAATTAAACTTAAAGGGATTGAAGGCGGAGCCGACGATTATATTAGTAAACCATTTGAACGCGAATTACTTTTAGCGCGTGTTGAAGGGATTCTTAAAAGTAAAAATAGCCTTCAAAAGTATTTTTATAATGAAATCACATTAAAATCAAATGACCTTAAAGTTCCGCCTGATTATAAAGAGTTTTTAGCAGCTTGTATCAAGGTTGTGGAAGATAACTTAAGCGACGGTGATTTTTGCATAAAAACCCTTGCCGATGAGGTAGGAATGAGTCATTCCAATCTTTATAAAAGAATCAGGGCCATTTCGGGTCAATCTGCCAACGGGTTTATACGGTTTATACGCCTGCGAAAAGCTGCTGAGATGTTCCTTAATACTGACTGTACCGTTTCCGAAGCTGCCTATAAGGTTGGTATAAATGACCCTAAATATTTCAGAGAACAGTTTAGCAAACTATTCGGCCTCAATCCTTCCGATTACATCAAAAAATTCCGGGTTCCTTTTCACGCCAACATTACCAGGAGTGTGGTGAAGGTAAAAAGCAGCAAAAGTTAAATTCTCAAAAATCAAGAGAACCTAAATATTCACCAAATTTTACCAATTACCCCCTCAAGTTGTATGAATTTACCTCTCGTACACGGCATTTATTATACTCATCTTAGTGCTGCCGATTATAAATGTACTAACCACATTTAATTTTATTTAAGATAAAGGTCTATCGTAATATCACACCGATAAACGCAGGTTTACCGACCATATTATTTTAGGAACAAAAAAATTACAAGGTTTGACCAGCTATATAGCTTATATAAGATAACAAGCGGATAGTATAACTTATTACATCAATGAGTAAGGCTATCATTATTTACCTGTAGTAAACCGTTACCAAACAGAACCAATTTTTAATTTAATATATAAACCTAAATAATGTATATGGAAGACAAATAACATCACTACCCCACACCCGGGAGATAGATTATGGAATTAATTTACCCCCCTATCCTATTACCCCGCTTTTATAGCGTGCATTAAATGTTAATTAACTTAAATAAGCTAATATGGAATACAATTTACATAAGACTGTAAACTTGTTAAGGGTCTTTAAAATTGCGCTGAGTCAAATATTGATAGCATTAATATTTGTTGGTTCATCATACGCCGGCGTAGCAAAAATCGAAAAAACAAAATTTACAAAAACAAACGAAAAGGGGATCAAAGAAAATGCCCCGATTAAAGTTACCGGGAAGGTTACTGATCAAGCCACCGGTGAAACCCTGGTTGGCGTATCAATACTGATCAAAGGAACAAACGTAGGTGCTGTAACCGATATAAACGGTAAATTTACAGTTACAGCTGCCGAGAATGCGGTATTAGTGGTATCATATATTGGCTATACCACACAAGAAGTACCTGTAGACGGTAAGCCTTTGCTTAACATCAAACTACAATCTTCATCCAAAGGTTTGAATGAAGTTGTAGTAGTTGGTTACGGTGTGCAAAAGAAAGTAACTGTTACCGGCGCTGTTGTTTCAGTTAAAGGTGACGAGCTGATAAAATCGCCCGCAACCAACCTTTCAAACTCTATAGCCGGGCGCATGGCGGGTGTTACTGCTACCAATCCAGGTGGCGAACCAGGTTATGACGGTTCAACTATCCGGATTCGTGGTACCAATACATTAGGTAATAGCGACCCACTGGTAGTAATTGATGGGGTTCCATCGCCTGCCGGTCAGAACACTATTGACCGTATAAACCCGGCAGATGTTGAAAGTATCTCTGTTTTGAAGGATGCATCTGCAGCTATTTATGGCTCCAGGGCAGCTAACGGTGTTATCCTGATTACCACAAAGCACGGTAAAACAGGCAAGCCCGAAATCGCCTATACTTATAACAAAGGATGGTCTCAGCCGACTACCATTCCTAAAATGGCTAATTCAACAGAGTATGCCACTTTGGCGAATGAAATTGACTTGTACAACCTGCCATCACAATACTGGGGTGCTGCTTCTGCTGCGTTTAAAACTACGGGAAGCTTCACCAGGCCAGATAATGGCGCTACTTCTACAGCTTCATTTCAGCCCTCCGACTTTAAAAAATTTGCTGATGGATCTGACCCATGGGGACACCCCAATACCGATTGGTTTAAAGAAACTTTAAAAACCTGGTCGCCACAGTCACGCCAGAACATACAATTATCAGGCGGTACAGAAAATATAAAGTATCTAACCTCTATTGGCTATCAAAACCAGGACGGGTATTATAAAAATTCAGCTACCGGCTACAAACAATACGATTTTCGTACAAATCTTGATGCCAAGATTAATAAATATATAAGCACCTCTTTTGGTGTATCAGGCCGCCAGGAAAACCGCTCTTTTCCTAATGGAGGAGGTGCCAGTGATATATTCAGGATGTTGATGCGTGGTTATCCTAACAAGCCCGCTTTCTGGCCAAATGGGTTACCAGGGCCGGATATTGAAAACGGGCAACAGCCGGTACTGATTACCACAGATCAAACCGGTTACAATAGGGATACACGTTACTACGTTCAAACTAACGGAAAAATAGAGATCACCGTACCAGGCGTAGAAGGATTGAAATTTACCGGAAACGTAGGCCTGGATAAATATATACAGCAAACAAAATCATGGCAAACACCGTGGTTTGTGTACAGTTGGGACAATGTACATTATCAGGCTGATGGCAAAACCCCGGTGCTAACAAAAGTAGCACGCGGCCCGGCGCAGGCAAACCTTGGCCAAGGTTCTGAGGACCAGTTTAGCAGCCTACTTGAAGGTATAGTAAGCTATAACCATAGTTTTGGCAGCCACAACGTTGTGTTACTTGCAGGTGTTACCAAAGAAAAATCAAACTCCAGCTACTTTGGCGCCAACCGTAAATATTATAGTTCAACTGCACTTGATCAATTATCTGCCGGTGGAAACGCAGAGATAGGTAACTCTGGCGGTGCCTGGCAAAAGGCCCGTTTAAGTTACTTCGGCAGGGTTGGATATAACTATAAAGAGAAGTACCTGGCTGAGTTTTTATGGCGGGTAGATGGTTCATATATCTTCCCCGAAGCCCATCGTTTTGGCTTCTTCCCTGGTATCTCGGCCGGTTGGAGAATTTCGGAAGAGGATTTCTTTAAGAACAATATCAAATTCATTCAAAATTTAAAGCTTCGCGGTTCATGGGGCCAGTTAGGTAACGACCAGGCTGTTCTACCCGGCACATCTACACCGGCCGAATACGCATTCCTTTCGTTATATAACATTGGTTCGTATATAATTGGCGGCGTGCCTGCTCAAACACTATCTGAAGGGCTGGCACCAAACCCGAATTTCACATGGGAAGTTGCCAATAACAGTGATATTGCCTTAGAAGGTACTACGCTGAATGGAAAATTAGATTTTGTGCTGGAGGCGTTTTTAAATAAACGTACCCAAATATTATGGACACAATCTGGAACCATTCCTGCCACTGGTATACCAAGCAACCTACTGCCTCCTGTAAATTATGCAAAGGTGAGCAATAAAGGATGGGAGTTTCAGGTGAATTACCACGATAACATTGGCCAGGTACGATATAACGTAGGTGTTACCGGCAGCTATTCTAAAAACAAGATCGATTTATGGAATGAACCGGGCGGAGTGCCAACATGGCAAAGGTCTACCGGGCATCCTATCGGAAGCAACTTGTATTATGTATACACCGGCATATTTGCGACACAGGCTCAAATTGATGCCAATAAAATTGACTACAGTGGGGTTGGTGCCAGTACCCTTCGCCCGGGAGATATGATGTATAAAGACGTAAATGGCGATGGTAAAATTAACGGTGATGACCAGGTGAGAAACGATAAAAACGGCACGCCTACTTTCCAGGGAGGTTTAAGTTTTGGGGTACAATATAAAAACTTCGATTTAACTGTTTTATTCCAGGGTGCAACGGGCGCACAGCTTTACTTCCAAACCGAGTCTGGAACAATAGGTAACTTCACCAAGTACAGCTACGACCATCGCTGGACTGTTGATAACCCAAGCACAGTTTACCCCCGTACTGTCGACCGGAATAATCAATATTTCTCGAACGGCAATACCTATTGGCTGCTTAATATGAATTATGTGAGGCTTAAAAACGTTGAGCTTGGCTACACCCTGCCATCTACAATCGGTAAAGTAATTGGCATGAGTAACTTGCGTTTCTATGCAAACGGACTTAACCTGTTAACGTTAGCAAAGCAGCATATATATGATCCTGAATCAACCAGTTCAGATGGTCACTATTATCCACAGTCGAGGGTCATCAATTTGGGCGCAAGTATAAAATTTTAATTTGAACGATATGAAAACATTTATAAGAAATATTTCAACAATCGCGATACTGTCGGTAGTGCTGCTTGCATCATGTAAAAAGGAGTTTTTAAATACAACACCATTGAACCAGGCATCATCAGTAACTACCTGGGCAGATCCAAACCTCTCTGAAGGTTTTGTAACGGAGTTGTATAACGGCTTGTATGAAGGGGAGCTCAATCAGGAGAACCTCGATTGCCAAACAGATAATGCACTCTATAATTTTGGAAAAGAGAACATAATGGAAGGGAATATAAGCCCCGCCACCCTGGGTAACGTGCCCCATACGTATGAGTGGGGTTCAATGTACGCCCGGATAAGGTCTGCTAACATTGCTTTAGAACAATTGGCCAAATCTACAATTGATAAAACGCTGGCCGACAGACTAATGGGCGAAGCCTTATTTATGCGCGCCTACTATTATAATCAGTTGCTGCGTTATTATGGTGGAGTTCCACTTGTAAAATCGTCCTATGCGGCCAGCGCTACTGACTTTACGATTGCCAGGAGCAGCTATTCTGATTGTGTTGATTTTATAGTAGGCGACCTTGACAAAGCCAGTACCCTGCTGCAAGGTAAAGCATTAGCAAAAGGACGCGCCACAAGTGATGCGGCTTTGGCCTTAAAGGCCAGGGTGTTATTATATGCCGCCAGTCCTTTGCATGATATGTCGGATGGATCAGCCGCGAAAGCAAAAATGAGCGCGCTTGATGCAACGTTTAAGAATTACGAGTTGTTGGGATATACTACAGCCGACGTTAATGGCCGTTGGAAAAAAGCGCAAAGCGCTGCACAGGCAGTGTTGAATTTAGGCTATGGCTATGCACTTGATTTATCTGCGCCGGCTTCTGCAGCCGACGGCTTTACCAACTATCAAAACTCTTATTTATCAAGAAATGGCGGCGAAAAAGAAATTTTGTTTGCCCGTTATTTCGCCAACGCCAAAGACGAGTGGGGTGCCTGGTATGCCCGTAACAATTGTACTAACGGCTACCATGGCTGGACATCAAGCGAGCCTACCCAGAACATGGTAGACGACTATGAGATGATGGACGGCTCCAAGTTCGACTGGAGCAAACCAACTGAAGCTGCAGCACCTTATCAAAATAGGGACCCTCGTTTTTATGCTTCCATTCTATACGACGGTGCCCCATGGAAACCGCGTACGGCTGACGGTGCGGGTATAGACCCTTATAACGAGATTCAAATGGGTACCTACCAAACCGGCAGCGCAGGCAGCGGTGCTATCGCTTACTTTGGTTTGGATACCAGGAACGGTCCTATCGAAAACTGGAACGGTACCCGTACAGGATATGCTATCAGGAAGTTCATGGATCCTAATCCGGCTATTGTTGATAATAACACACGTCAGGAGGTACCATCGCCTATGATCAGGTACACTGAAGTTGTATTTAACTATGTAGAAACGTGCTTAGCCCTGGGTGACGAAGGCACAGCCCGCACCTGGCTCAATAAGATTCGTTTCCGTTCGGGTATGCCGGCGATCACAGACGCAGGTGATGCTTTGGTACAGCGATACCGGAACGAACGAAATGTTGAAATGATGTTTGAAGAGCAACGGTTTTATGATGCTCGCCGCTGGCTGATTGGTCCGCAAACACTTGGCAATAAAGCAAAAATTATAAAAATTACAGGTACTTTAAAGCCGGGAAAATCGGTGAGCGTTTATAGGTACAATACCGATAACTACAGTTACACCTACACGGTACAGGAACTTGATCCTGGAGTTGAAAACCGTACGTGGAAGGACAAGGTTTATTTTCCACCTATTAGCAGAGACGAGATTAACAAAAATAAGAAGTTAGTTCAAAATCCCGGATACAACTAAAGGGGTATAAAATTCTTATATATTTATCCTAAAGAATGCCGGTGGTAAAATACCGGCATTCTTTTAAAGTTTTAGTCCATTAATTTAAACGGCGCTTGGTGAACACATACATTAAATTATTTCCACAACTTCTTTTAATCGGAGTTATTGCATTAACAAGTTGCGGGCACCCGGCCGAAAATAAAGGGGAAGGCGGCACCAGCAGCAACGCTTTATTCACCTTACTCACTCCCGAACAAACACACGTTGATTTCAGCAATACGTTAACCGAAGGCTTAAATACCAACGTTTTGATGTATGAATACTTTTACAATGGTGGCGGTGTTGCAACCGGCGATTTAAATGGCGATGGTTTATTGGATATATATTTTACCGGCAACATGACCGATAATAAATTGTACCTCAATAAAGGCCACATGCAGTTTACCGATATTACAACCGCAGCCGATGTAGCCGGCCGGCCCGGGCCCTGGAAAACCGGGGTTACCATGGCCGATGTAAATGGCGATGGCAAGTTGGATATTTACGTTTGCTATTCAGGAAACCTAAAGGCAGAGAAAAGACAAAATCAACTGTTTATTAATGGCGGAAATGATAAAGACGGCGTTCCGCATTTTACAGAACAGGCACAACAATATGGACTTGCAGATGCCGGATACAGCACACAGGCCGTTTTTTTTGATTACGACAGGGATGGCGACCTGGATATGTTTTTATTAAACCACAGCCCAATTCAGCTGCCTGTTTTAGATGAAGTAAACACAACAGCTATTTTAAAAAAATCAGATTCGCCAAATGGAGTGCGATTGTATAAAAACGACAATAATATTTTTAAAAATGTAACGCAACAGGCCGGTATAAGCAGTTCTGATTTAACCTATGGCCTTGGGGCAGGAATAGCCGATATTAATGGCGATGGATGGCCCGATATTTATATATCTAATGACTACACCATCCCCGATTTCCTTTATATTAACAATGGTGATGGCACTTTCACCAATAAACTACAAACATCTGTAGGGCATACCTCCCAGTTTTCGATGGGAAATAATGTTTCTGATATTAACAACGATGCCTCGCCCGATATTTTCACGCTGGATATGCTCCCTGAAGATAATCACAGGCAAAAGCTATTATTTGCACCAGACAATTACGAAAAATTCGGATTAACTCTTCGCACGGGGTTCTATTACCAGTACATGCGCAATATGTTGCAAGTGAATAATGGTAACGGCACCTTCAGCGAGACAGGGCAACTATCGGGTATCTCAAATACCGACTGGAGCTGGGCTCCCCTATTTGCCGATTATGATAACGACGGCTGGAAAGATCTGTTTGTAACCAACGGCTATACCCGCGATTTCACTAACATGGATTTTGTGAAATATATGGGCGATTTTTTGAAAGACAGAAGATTGATGCGGAAAGATATATATACCCTGGTACAACAAATGCCGTCTTCGCAAGTAAAAAGTTATCTTTTCAAAAACAATGGCAATTTAACTTTTACCAACACCAGCGCTGCCTGGGGTATTACACAATCGTCAAACAGCAACGGCGCAGTTTATGCCGATCTTGATAATGACGGAGATTTAGACCTTGTAACCAACAATATTAATCAACCGGCATTTATCTATCAAAATGAATCAGACAAACAAGTAAACAACCACTACCTGCAACTTAAACTAAACGGTGCGGCTAAAAACACGCAGGGTGTGGGGGCGAAAGTTACCATTTACATAAAAAATAAAAAGCAATACCTGGAGCAAATGCCAAGCCGGGGCTTTCAATCAAGCGTTTCGCCAATATTGCACTTCGGGCTGGGTAAGGATCATGAGGTTGATTCATTGCGGATAGTATGGCAGCAGGGAAAAGAGCAGGTTTTAAAAAATATAAAAGCCAATCAGGAATTAACGCTTGAAGAAAAAAATGCAGTTAACACCTCTCTGCTACCGAAACCTGTAAAGCCAGTTTTCGCAGAAGTGGCTTCTCCCATAAATAATAAACAGGAAAAAAACGCAATTAATGATTTTAAACGGCAGCCACTAATGGTAAACCCATTATCATTCACAAACCCGTGTATGATAAAAGGCGATGTAAATGCCGATGGCCTGGAAGATGTGTACGTGGGTGGCAGCAGCGGAAAATCAGGCACATTGTATATTCAGCAAGCAGGGGGTAATTTTGCCGCAAAATCACAGCCGGCTTTTGAAGCAGATAAAAAAAGCAACGATGGAGATGCAGTATTCCTGGATGCCAATGGCGATGGTAAACCGGATTTATATGTAGCTTCCGGAGGCTACGATAATTATACAGCTGATGACCCTTTATTACAGGACAGGCTTTATTTAAATGATGGAAAAGGCAATTTTACAAAGGCAAAAGATGCATTACCTTCAATGCGCAGTAGTAAAAGCTGTGTAAGAGTAGCCGATATTAATGCCGACGGACACCCCGACTTATTTGTAGGCGGCAGGGTAATACCCGGCAGGTATCCCGAAACGCCTCAAAGTTATATCCTAATAAATGACGGCAAAGGGCATTTCACCAATGAAACCGCAAAATATAACCCTGCCCTGCAACATATAGGTATGGTGACTGACGCCGCCTGGGTAGATATGAACGGAGATAAAAAACCGGATTTGGTTTTAGTTGGAGAATGGATGCCGGTAACCGTATTAATCAATGAAGGCGGGAAGCTTGTAAATAATACAAAGGCCTATTTTGATAAGCCAAACAGCGGCTGGTGGAACAAAATTCTGATAGAAGATTTTAACCACGATGGGCATCCAGACCTGATTGTTGGTAACCAGGGATTAAATACCCAATGCAAAGCCAGTGACAACGAACCCGCAGAAATGTACTATAAGGATTTTGACGACAATGGCGCTGTTGACCCCATCTTTTGTTTTTATATTCAGCACCAAAGTTATCCATACGTTTCGCGGGACGAGCTGTTAGAACAACTCAGTATCATGCGCCCGCGTTTCCCTGATTATAAGAGTTATGCTGATGCCACACTTACAGATATATTTACAGCTTTAGAGTTAAAAGGGGCTGACCATTTGCAGGCCAATAACCTGGCTACCACTCTTTTCTTAAGTGACAGCAAAGGCAAGCTACATTCATCGCCGCTGCCTTTACAGGCTCAGTATTCACCCGTTTTTACAATAACCGGTCTTGACTACGATCGTGATGGTAACCAGGATCTACTTTTATGTGGAAACATTAACAGGGCCAGGCTCCGTTTAGGCAAATACGACGCCAATTATGGCATGCTGTTAAAAGGCGATGGCAAGGGACATTTTGAATACATACCTCAACTTCAGTCGGGTTTTAAACTATGGGGAGATGTAAGAAGTGTGCTAGAAATTAACCACATTTTATATTTCGGAATTAATCAACAAGGGGTAAAAGCCTATAAAGAATTTTAATTATATGAGCACGAAGGCTTTTTTATCAACCATGCTTTTAGGGGCAGCCATTTTATATACCGGCTGTGGTAAAAAGCAGGTGCCGCCGGCTTTAACAAGTGCCGATATTACCAAGGTGATTGATCATATGACGGTTATTATGATCCATGATGTAACCAATCCCCCGCTGGCAGCCCGTTTCTTTTCATACACCTGCCTTGCCGGGTATGAAGTTGTCTCAGAAAATGACAAAAGTGTTAAAAGCATGCATGGCATTTTAAATGAATACCCAGTTGTTAAAAAACCGGCTTACGCTAAGGGATATGCCTACCAGTTAAGCGCATTAATAGCCATGATGGAAACCGCGGGCAAAATGCAGCCATCGGGCAGTTTATTAATTAAGTACGAGGAGAGTTTTTTGGATTCGTGCAAAAAAATAGGTTTTACAGATGAGGTTATTGACAGCTCAAAACATTACGCGCAGGCTATAAGTAAACAGATACTGGCTTATGCCAAAAAGGATAAATACAACAGGATAAGCAATTATACAAGGTATACCCCACTTGGCAAAGATGGCACCTGGGACCCTACCCCACCGGCTTACATGGCCCCGGTTGAACCTTATTTCAATACCATCCGCCCACTTACACTTGATTCTGCCTCGCAGTTTCTGCCAGCACCTCCAATCCCTTTTTCGAAAGATAAAAACAGTGCCTTTTATAAATTCATGATGATGAACTATAAAGCAAGCGCAGAAGGACTAACAACCGAACAGCGAACAATAGCGGGTTTCTGGGACTGCAACCCATTTGCTGTTCAGGATAACGGGCACATGCTGATAGGTTTGAAAAAGATTTCGCCAGGGGCACATTGGATGGGAATTACCGGCATTGCATGCCGGCAGGCAAAAACCGGGTTTTCAAAAGCCCTGGAAATTCATACCATGGTGGCAACCGGGTTGCTGGATGGTTTTATATGCTGCTGGGACGACAAGTACCGCACCAACAGGGTACGCCCTGAAACCGCAATCCGAAAATATATTGATGTTAATTGGAAACCGCTATTGCAAACCCCTCCATTCCCCGAATATATTAGCGGTCACTCTGTAATATCGTCAGCATCTGCGGTGATACTTACGCATTATTTTGGCGACAATTTTCATTATACAGATAACGTAGAAGAAAAATATGGCCTTACCCCCCGCAGTTTTAATTCATTTACACAGGCTGCTACCGAGGCCGGTATGTCGCGGTTTTGGGGAGGTATTCACTTTAAAGATGCTATTGACAATGGCATAATTCAAGGTGTTAAAGTTGGGCAATGGGTTTTAGCCAAACACAACAATCAGGTGGCACATCATTAAATGGTATATCTTTTTTTTTGATCGCTACAAATCAATTATAACTTAAACTGCACTATTATAAAATATAAACAGCTTTAATAACACCAATATGAAATTAAAACACCTTATCCTATCTATACTGTTCCTTTTAAATGTCATTAGTACAATTGCGCAAACCCATACTTTTACCCTGGGCAATGAATCATTTTTGTTGGATGGCAAGCCTTTCCAGATGATATCGGGCGAGATGCATTACCCCCGTGTACCCCGCCAGGCATGGCGCTCGCGTATGAAAATGGCCAAAGCAATGGGGCTGAATACGATAGGCACTTATGTTTTCTGGAACCTGCACGAGCCACAAAAGGGCAAATTCGATTTTACCGGGAATAACGATGTTGCCGAATTTGTAAGGATAGCCCGGGAAGAAGGGCTGTGGGTAATATTGCGGCCAAGCCCGTACGTTTGTGCCGAATGGGAATTCGGCGGCTATCCGTATTGGCTGCAAAATGAAAAAGGATTAGAAGTACGCAGTAAAGAACCCCGGTACCTTAAAGAATACGAAAGTTATATTAAAGAAATAGGCAAACAATTGGCCCCGCTGCAAATAAACCATGGCGGTAACATATTAATGGTGCAGATTGAGAATGAGTATGGCTCGTACGGCAGCGATAAAGAATATTTATCTATCAATCAAAAATTCTTTAAAGAAGCCGGCTTTGATGGCTTACTGTACACCTGCGATCCGGCGCCCGATTTGGTAAAAGGCCATTTGCCGGGTCTGCTGCCGGCCGTTAACGGGCTGGATGACCCCGCTAAGGTGAAAAAGATAATCAACGACAACCATGATGGCAAAGGGCCATACTATATTGCCGAATGGTACCCAGCCTGGTTTGACTGGTGGGGCACCAATCACCATACTGTACCAGCCGAACAGTATGCAGGCCATCTTGATTCTGTTTTGGCAGCAGGTATATCTATCAATATGTATATGTTTCATGGCGGTACGACGCGCGGATTCATGAACGGCGCCAATTATAAAGACGGCACACCTTACGAGCCACAAATAAGCAGTTATGATTACGATGCCCCATTGGATGAGGCAGGTAATGCCACCTCAAAGTTTATGAAGTTCAGGGAAGTGATACAAAAACACCTGCCTGCCAGCGTGAAGCTGCCTGCTGTACCTGCGGCAAAACCTGCTATGGTTATACCGGCAATTAAATTCGTTCAGTCGGCAAGCGTGCTGAACGCCTTACCGGCCCCCAAAACCAGCATTACCCCGCTTACTTTTGAAGACCTGCGCCAGGATTATGGCTTTGTGTTATACCGAAGCACAATCGTTGGAGGTAAAGCGGGCGTGCTTAAACTTAAAGAATTAAGAGATTACGCTGTAGTAATGATTAATGGTAAAACCGTTGGCACACTTGACCGCCGTTTAAACCAGGATAGTTTAACCCTTACCCTACCCGCCGGCAAAGCAACACTGGATATTTTGGTTGAAAACCTTGGCCGCATAAACTTTGGCAAATACCTGCTGCAAAACAAAAAAGGCATTACCCAAAAGGTGCTTTTTGCCGGCAGCGAAGTGCAGCATTGGAAAATGTATTCATTACCCTTCAGTAATTTAAATGCGGTTAAGTTTAGTACAGTTAAGCATAATTCCCATTCGCCGCTAATTAAAAAGGGAAGCTTTAACCTTAGCAAGGT
>Ga0307515_10005259_pt1 | contig 26307 bp, 18 predicted proteins | sample 17_EM_MG_FD_194513 | JGI IMG/M metagenome (GOLD analysis project Ga0307515, IMG submission 194513) | Populus trichocarpa ectomycorrhiza microbial communities from riparian zone in the Pacific Northwest, United States - 17_EM | ecosystem: Host-associated > Plants > Roots > Unclassified | place... | reverse complement strand
TATAGAGTATATATAAAAGCCAAAATCCAAATTATTAAAATTTATTATTAAGTGGTTGTTAAGATATTAAAGTACAAATTTTCTAATTTTTGGTGAGTTTTGAGGTGATCCGCTCGGTGGTTTAATCCGCTCGCTGGTGGAATACGTTATCCTTAAAATAAACTAGCTTAAATAATACAACCCCACCATTAACTAGAAGAAGAGAGAAGTAACCTTTAACTCTAAATACTATAGAGAGACTTGCCTAGGGCATAGCCTAGCCGCCTTTATTTACTCCCTAGGATATTAACCTACGGAACCCCTTATTACCCTACTTATAACTAACTACCACCATATAAGTGCCCCGGCCTTCTACCATATAGCACGTAGAAAAGGCTAAACCGTTGCTGTAGCTTCCTAATTATAACTATATAAGCTTAATAAAGAATAGAACTACGTCCTCTATAGTAATAGGATAGATATAGTTAACCTTTTAGAAGATAACGCCCCTATAGAACTTTACGGACTTTTACCTTTAGACTTTAAGAAGTTTATAAAGCTTAAAAAAGGACTTACTAACAAAGAACTCCGTAAGCTTCTCCCTAAGAGGTACTATAACTTTACCGACATATACTTATAAAAGGGCGTAGATATACTCCCCCTATATTAACCTAATAACTATACTATTAATATTAAATAAGGAAAAATGCTACCTTATAAGAGACCCTATTTAATATTAAAAGACAAACTTCTAGTTATAAAAAAGTATATTAATAAGCACCTTAATAAAGGATTTATTTGTCCTAGCATATTACTAGCAGCCGCCCCTATTCTTCTTACTAAGAAACTAAAAGGAGGTATCTAATTCTATATTAACTATAGAGGACTTAACGCTATTATAATTAAAAACTAATATTTAGTACCGCTTATATGTAAGACCCTTAAGCGGCTTAGTTAAGTTAAAATCTATACTAAGCTTAACATTATTACTACTTTTAACTATCTCTAAATATGGAAAGGTAATAAATAGAAAACCGCATTCGCATTACGCTTCGGCCAATTTAAATATACTATTATACCCTTTAGCGTATATAACGGCCCAGGCACCTTTTAAAGCTATATTAATAACGCCTTATAGGACTACCTTAATGACTTCTGCTCTACGTACCTAGATAATATACTTATTTATAGTAATAACCCTTTTAAGCATACTAAATACGTTTAAAAGGTCCTATAGCGCCTTAGAGACGCAGGACTTTATATTAATTTAAAGAAATGTGAATTCTTAGTTACAGAAGTAAAATACCTTAAACTAATTGTTACTACTAAGGGTGTCTATATAGACCCCAAGAAAGTACGCATAATTACTAAATAGTAAGCCCCTAACTATATTAAGAACGTATAAGCCTTCCTTAATTTTGCCAACTTCTATTAGAAATTTATATATAACTTCTTAGGCGTAGTAGCACTATTTATAGCAATAACGCAAATAAAGGGCCTTTTTGTAAAAGGAAGAAAAATATACCTACGCTTTACCTAGACGCCTAAATATAAGAAGGCGTTCTAAGACCTTAAAAATACCTTTACCAAAGTACCTATTCTAGCTTACTTTATACTAGGACAACAACTTTATCTTAAAACTAACTCCTTAGACTACGTTAACGCAGGCATCCTTTCCTAGATAGGTAATAACAGTCTCCTTTACCTAGTTACATTCTACTTATCTAAGCTTATACTATAGGAGTATAACTATAAGATCTATAATAAAAAAACTCCTTGCAATTATATAAGCGTTTAAAGAATTCTAACTAGAACTCTCCTTAATAGAGCCTAACTAGCTAACTAAAGTCCTTACGGACTATTGCAACCTTAAGTACTTTATAACTATAAAGTAGCTAAACTAACGCTAGGTACATTAGAACGAGTTCCTTTTTAGTTTTAACTTTAAAATTATATATAAACTAGGAGTATAAGGTATTAAACTTAATAGCCTAATACACCGCTCGTAAAACCTTCCTTAGTTTAAAAATAACCCCTATAATTAGTTCTAATAATAGACGGTCTTAAAAGCACGAAATTTAGCCCTAGGTATACTACCTATAATAGAGCTAATTATACCTTAGCTTTATACTATAGAACTAGAGTTACCTCCTAAAATTAATAAGCTTATTACTACGGTATATAACACCTCTGTTAACCTACTATTATATTAACTTATCGCCGCAAAGACCGCTAGCGCCTATACACTACCTACTAACCTCTAAAACCTAGGCTAGATTAATATAGTAGCCTTAAAAGTAAAAGAGAACAGGCTCTATTATAGAGGCCGCCTATTTATCCCTAACTTAAAAAATCTATAACGGCAACTAATCCAAATAGCCTACAACCTTTAATTAAGCGGCTACCTAGGTAGAGGAGGAACCTATAAGCTCCTTAGCCAATACTACTTCTAGCCAAAAAATAATAGACTTAGTTAAACGCTTTATAGGCGCCTACTATAGTTATAAGCGCGCTAAGGCCTTTAATATAAAGTACTAAGGACTACTATACCCCCTACTAGTACCTATATAACAATAGGCAGATATTATTATAGATTTTGTTATTAACCTACTACCCTATAAACGATATGGCCGTATCTATAAGAACATCCTTATAATAATATACCGACTTATAAAAGAGCGCTACTACATCCCAACTAAAGGCGTAGCCGTTAGCGACGTTACTAATACCTTCTTCTATAAAATTTACCGACTATATAGGTTACCTAACTTAATTATATCCGACTAAGGTATATAATTTAACTCTAATATATAGAGATGAATCTGCCAACGCCTTAGCATCTCTATTAAGATATCTATATCCTTCTACTATAAAACTGCTAGGCAACTAGAAAACGCTAATGCCAGTATAAAAGCGTACCTATAATAGGTAGTTGCCTATAGTTAAGATAACTGGGTAGATTACCTCCTACTAGGTAAATTTATAGCGAATAACTACGTCTTAACTACTATAGGACTTACTCCATTTTTTGTAAATAAGGGTTATCACCCCTAATCTAGCATAGAGCCACTAGAACCTATTAATAAAAAACTACTATATAGAAAACGCCTTAAGATGCTACTTACTAACTAGTATGCAGACTGTATAAAAAATCTACTTAACTACTATAAGGGAGAAATGGCCTAGGCTTAAGTAAAGTAGGCCTACTTCACTAACTATTATAGAACGCCACTACCGGAAATGCGTGTTGGTAATTAGGTATAGCTAGATATACGTAATATCTCTATATAGAGGCCTATAAAGTTACTTAATTATAAAAACCTTAGCCCCTATTTAATTAAACAAGTTATTAATAGGGGAGTTGTATATAAGCTAGAACTCCTACTTACCCTAACCACCCGCGGGATATAGCCTATATTTTACCTATAGCTACTATACCTCTATTAGCCTAACCCCTTACCGGGGTAGATATAGCTTAAACCCCTACTAGTACTAATCTGAGACGAGAATAAAAATAAAAACTATAAGGAGTAGACCGTTAAATAAATTATTAATTCTAAATACTTTAGCAAAGGTAGAGGACAATAGCTCTACTACAGAGCTATATATACAGGATTCGATATAAACTAGCCAGAATAGCAACTATAGGAAGACTTTAAAAATATAAAGGATTTAATTAGCGACTTTTATTACGCAAATCCATAGAAACCGGGCCTAAGCAGAGATTTTATACCTAATCCTTTATAGAAGCCCTTATAGAGTTAAACCGCTATACATTACTATGTAAGGTCAAATTACCGTCAGATTGCCGTTAGATTACGGTAAAGTGCGATTATATAACTAGAATATCGTTAAGATATCTAGGAACTTTAACCAGCAGTTAAAGTTATTTAATTAGTCGGATTTTTAGATGCCAAGCCTTATTATATAACGTTATTTTAAGCCTTTAATAATACCCCCCTTTTCTTCTTTTCTATACCTTAAGTATCCCTTTTATATATATATAGTAACCACAGCGTTGCCGGAGCTCCGCCTTTATAGGAGGGGGGGTAGTATTACGGAACCCTACTGCAGGGGCCTCTATAGGAGAACCCCGTGCTCTTGCGTACACCTTACGTATAGCTTATATCAGCTACGCGTAGGTATATTACCTCTTTACGCCCTCGACCCTTACGATTAATCGCGTAATGTTTTGTAGACTCCTCAAATATATACGCTCTATAGCCACTACCCCCGTCCCGTAACATCCGTATATATTAATTAGTAGGTTATTAAGGCTGTATAAGAAGTAGGTTACCTTATTTACTTTCTACCGCTATACTTGCCCAACTTTAATCCTATTAAGTTAACCTTCTTAGTTTTAAAGTCTTAAATAAAACGTTACTATTACTTCCTAAGGCTAACCTACTTAAACTTTAGCGAATTTCTACGAGCGGTAATTAGGTATAGTAACTGTAATTAATTTATAAGGGCGTAGTTTTATTATTTAGTATATAGTTGCTATATTAAATAGGAGGAGCTAAATCGGGTACGTAAATAGCTGGCCGCCTTTAAGAGGGGTAAACTTAATATTAAAGAAATGGAGGAACCTAACGATAAGGGACTTAATAAGGGACTTAATAAGGGACTTAGTGAGGAGTTTAGTAGCTAGGAGCTCTGTAAAATCTATTTTAAATATAAATATAAACACCCTACGCCAGTAATAACCTTTTATCTTTAAGTAAGTCCTCCTAGTATAGCTATAGTAGCTTACTGCTTACGATATATAGGCTTAAAAGTAGATAACTCCTCCCTAAATTCTCGTGCTAATCTATTACTTATACTAAGCTAAATAGCAAGTTAATACATCCTCAATGTATAATCCTCCATTTACTTAAGATCCTTAATCTTCTAGTCCTACTCCTCCGCAATCTCCTTTACCCGCTTCTACTTTAGCCTCCACTATAAATTCTATACTAATCCTATCTTCCAGTTAAAGAACCTCTATATAACTTCTACCTTATCCTCTATATATGGCTAAATAATTAGGCTTAAATTTAGAGCTTGCTTGGGTGGTAAAGTAGTTTAGATATTAGTAGGAGGCGTAGGTAGGGTATAGATAGAACGCGGAGGCTACTGCTTAAGCTATTAATTATATACTTAAGTTAGAGCTTAAGGTGGTTAGGTAGGCGGCTAAGTATATATAGAAAGCTATTGTTAGAGCGGTTGTATATAGGGAGGGGGTAGCTATTACTATAACTCCTATTACTCTTATTGCTGTTTACGGACTTCCTAAGACCTCTATATAGAGCTTATATTGTCCATCATTATCTACTAGGCGCTTATTTCCATCTACATCTTCTACATTTCCATTATCTGCTATATCGCACTCTTTACTTCTTTTACGGCAGAAGTCTTAATTAGTTGCTAGTAATCTTTTCTAATAGCGCCTTATTGGTCCTTAAGGTATATATAAAGCTTAATAGGAGGCTAGAGAAGTGTTGTATTACTAGCTAGTATTGCATTCCCCTAAGTCTTGTGTTAAGAAGCGGTAAGCTTATAATAGCTTTAGCTAACCGGATCTATATAGCAGGTGTTATTATAGTTTAAGCAATTCTCGTCGTTATAAGTCCACCTATCTATTATCTGCTTTTAATAGGTGCCTGTAAGGTGTATAAATTCGCGGCAGATATCTAACTGCTTCTACAGCCTTAAAGTACGGTGCCGTCTTAAGGGCGTAGAGTTAATAGGCGCAATATTCAGAGGAGCTACTTTCTTTTTTAACTTATATGTTTCGCAAGAAATCTTGTACTTAAAGACAGCTTTAATAACGTCCTTTAGATACCAAGTCGCAAGACCTAATATAGCCTCAATAGTTTGGCTAGTAATTTCATCAAAGTCGGCTAGATAATGTATAGTTCTCTTTATATAAGCTACTGACGGCTTAAGAGAAATAACGCGTTAGTAAACCTTGTAATCCTTATCCTCTACTAGCTTATCTACCTCCGCACTTAAGGCAGTTTCAACATCTATAAGACTAAAACTAGATATTAGTATGGGAGGTAAAGGCTTCTAATTAGCCAGCTTAATATTTATAAAGATCTTTATAACAGTTTATACAAAGCTAAGAGCAGTATAAGTTAGCTCGGCGGTTTCCTCCTCTAAATTAGAGGTAGTAGGATCTTAAAGAGTAAGAAGCTGACGCTTTTTCTTAAGCTGCGCCTTTATAAGCGCCTTATTTAACTAAGAGGACCAAATAGGAGGCAACTCGGGCAATATATCGTCGTCCTCCGCCTCTATAACCTCCGACTACTGCTCCTCTATTTCCTTATACTCCTCTACCTCCTCCTCCTCCTCCTCCTCCAAATTAAGGCTCTCTGGCCCCTCAGCACCCATACTACCTCTATCCTTAAATTAAACTTGTCTTTGTATAGAAGGAACTTAGGTTAGCTTTCTTATAGCAGGCTTTAGGGCAGGCGTCGCGGCGGCTTTCGCGGTGGGCTTTATGGAACGCTTTGTAGCAGGCCTTATAGCAGGCTTCGCAGTAGGCTTCATAGTAGGCTTCGTAATAGGCTTCGCAGTAGGCTTCGCAGTAGGCTTCGCGGTAGGCCTCGTAGCAGGCTTTACAGCAGGCTTTAAAGTAGATCTTAAGGAGCCTCCTTTCCTCTTCTTAGAAGGCTAAGCGCTTACGCGGGTGCTAAATGCCACTAAAACACCAAGAATTAGTGTGTATAACGATTTTACTATATAAAAAGTGGCCTTACTTGGTGATAAAGTTGATTAATTGCAGGTGTTGAAATCTCCGTGTTTTTAGCGCGGGAAAACGGGGAAAATCGCGCCAAGGATTGCGGGAATTTACGCATACGACAAATGGATGGCTCTTAATATATTAACTATACTAGCTATAAGCGACGACTGCGAACGGGCGTTTGGTAAAGCTGGTAATCTACTAAAACCACGTCTTTTAAAGCTTTACCCTAATATTATTGCTGCTTTACAGTATAATCGCGGCTATTTGGGAATAAGCTCTAAGGACCTAGTAGATAAGGTAATAAGTTTACTGGGATTAGTATAACTAGTAGCTAACCGTTGGAATTAACAGCAGGATCTCCCTACTAAAGCCTTCCTACCAAAGCCTTCCTAACGAAACTTTTCTTACTACTATGCCAAGCCTTGTGATAGACGCTCTTAGCCACGCGAACTTCCTATTACGTTATCTCTATGTTATCTTATATTATAATAATTATAAATTGGGCTGTAGAGGAGCTTTTTGGCCAAATTGGTAGCTCGGAGGCTTAATTTTGTATAACTCTAAAATATCTATAAAATTAAACAAGCCTTCAAGCAAGCTAAGCAAGCCGACTGTTTCGACCTATTAAGCCAAGCAAGCCAGCTTTAGGTGTGAAAATTTTCAAGCCAGCAAGCTAAGGCTTTCCGGCTTGGCTTGCTTGCTTAATAGCAAGTCTGCCTGTGCTTTCGTCGTCAGAAGCGACACGTCTAGCTAACCAGCTAGATCTCTCCTCATCCCTGGTTGTCAAAGCCTTTTGTTTTAGTTGAGCTGCACCTCTTCCCACCCGTGCTGAAGGGGTTTGAAGCCTATTCGGCTGGGCTGTCGAAGCGCGATCCTTCCTGGGACTCGCAACCTCGATAATCGAAGTCTTCGGGATTGATCTAGTGAATGCATGGACTGACGATTTTATCGGAAATTTTGCAAGGGAGTTGGAGCACTTCTGGCCTTGCAACTCCTCGCAGCTGACTTCGTACTTGGTCTTGAATCCAGTTCATCTGCCCTCTTCGCTCATTTTCTGTGGCCTTAAGAGCTTTCGTCGATGGCGTTGGATTTCCGCCCAAATTGGGGCCCATATTTACTATTGAGATGGTTTGGTTTGCCGCGGGGCTGTTAGAGGTTCGGTTTACTTGAAAGGAGCAGTAAATGGACTGCGTCTTTTGACAGGTTAGTTTTTAATATTCCTGGTTAATCGAGCTTGCTTAGTATTATGTTGGAGGTATAGAGGAAGAAACAATTGGGCGTAAAAGAGATTAATTTAAATTTTCTTGTTTAGTGAATATATTGTCTCTTAAATGAATTACATAGGTAAACTGCAGCTACTGGGCTTATCGTGAGAAATTGCACGCTTCGTCATTCACTCTTTTACTTAGGCGGAGAGGTCGCGCAGTAAGGTCATCTATATTCAATATCAATATGAGGCCGTATTGATATTGGTGTTGAACCGCCAACTTATATTGGCGTTTTATTGAATATTGAATATTGAGCCAAGCTTCCATCTGTGCATAGGCATTTAGATGCTACAAACCCCCTCCCCTTTTCCCCCAATACGCCCTCTGCCTATCCCCTACTTATTATCTATACTACTACCTATAATATACCCTTACTTTATCTATATAACTATGTAAAATAGTTAAGTAGTGCTATATTTACGTAAAATATCCAATATTCAATATACTGAATACTGTCACTTTTCGTATTGATATTGAATATTGAACGTCAATACGCAATATTCAATAATTGCTAATCAATATTGAATATGGATAACTGTCGACCTGAAAATGAGGTCTGAAAATGAGGACTCGTGTGTAGTATTGAATGTGGCTCTAAGACCTCTATATATACACCAGATAGGTGATAAATAGAATGACGACTACGTCGTCATTCGGTAGTGGAAACAGGTAATTAGACATTCGATGAGACATATGATGGTAAATAGCGGGGTAATGAGACATAGGGTACTAGGTATCAAAAACAGTGATAAGTACGTCATTCTCAGTTCGATAATAACCTCACTGAGGTCGCGGAGCGTACAACGTAGTTCATCACCGTCACGAACTTTCTCATTAAGCTAAATTATTCACCTTGCTCACATAGAATAGGGGGTGCCTAAGCCACAATTTGGATTTCACTAACACTCATGCTGTCTGTCCAAACGTTCTTCCGATTAGCAAACGATGGGATTCGGAGGGTCGTGTCGAACAGGACGATCAAGGATGAGAACTCTGGTCTATTGCAAGAGGCTTAGAGCCTCATTAAATATACGAAAATGGGTGATCTAAGCTTGATATGGTAGTGATTGACGCCAGGCCGACAGGCCAGGACAGGAGGAGGTACTAATACCTAAGGCACGTGAAGGTGTATCTTGAGTTGGGCATTGGTAAATCGCTACCCTAAATAATGTACAACTCGGTAGGTCAGATCATATTTCGAGTGCAAGGACCGCTAATTTAATTTTACATTTCAATACTCTTGCAGCCTATTCACGCCCTTGGTTCTGTACGGGCGTAGCACCTAGTAAGCGTTAGCACATCCATATCAGACTATATGCAGCTCGAAACATCCAACTGATACTTCTTCAACAGCTCCCAGGAAGAGGTGGAAAGAAGCTTACCAAGTACCCAACCCAAACCACTCGCCAGTCCCCCCGTCACTGCATTAGCAACCATATCTCTCTTTCTAACCCTCCCACTTTCCTCGCTACCCCCAATACTCCCAGCTTCACTTCCGAAGTCAGATGAAATGCGGGGACTTTCCAGCCCCTCCCCAATACCAGTCTTTCCCCTACTCCCATCCCCACTCCCATCGACTCCACTGATGCTTGCGCCCCGAAGCGGAAAAGCACTTCTCGAAAACGCGGCCGCAGCGCCCTTAGCTACATCAAACAGTCCCATGGGCGCCTCTTCCACGGCGCCCCTGCCGACTTCGCGACGAGGCTGCACCGCCACCGTTTCGTTTGTAAAAGCGCCCGGAAGCTTGCGGTCTGCTTGGTCATTGAAGCGTTGGTCAGCCTCAATCTCACGTGCAAGAACCGCTATCATTTCGGCTTCACACTGCTGCCACACATCCAATACTTCAGGTAAGTGAGACGATGGAGCGAGGAGCAGGGCTTGGGAGAGCAACTCCATTCTTTGTTCTAGCCTCCTCAATCCCGGCGGAGCGGATGAACCCGCGGAGGTATGTGACTCGGACAGGGAAGAAGACTGATGTCGGCCGGCAAGAAAAGCAGCACGCCAGGAAACATCATCTTCATCTTCTCTCCCATGTTGGCGGCGATGAGTGGAAAGCACTAGTACAGAGGGTCTGCGGCTCGAGGGCGAGGAAGTTGATGTGAGGTACACGGGACCGGGGGGGGGTGATAGACGGTTCACGACGTAAGAGTACGCAGTCTCGAAGTCATCTTCAACAAGGGCAGCTTCAATGGCCATGCCGATGATACGACGCTCTGCAGTGCTCTTTCGCTTTTCCAAATCGGCTGGGAATAGCTCTGTAGCTAGGTCCGAAGCTTCTTCAGATAGGCTATTGGGAGACGATATTACAAGGTTCTGGCCAATCGAAACGAGATCATCAAGATGAGTATAGCTTCTCGGGTTCTGGTCAAGTACTCTCTCAAGCAGGGATAGTGGATCGGCGCTGACACGAATGTTTACGGGCTGAAAGGGAACACCATGCTGAAGTGTTAGAGAGTAGAACGAGAGAGCATGTGTGGCGGAGAGAAGGGCTTTGCTGCGGCGGAAGGAAACAGACGTCGAGAAGTAGAGATCAAATGCGGAAATTCTATTGAGAAATTAGCACGGCATAAAAATGCTCACATATAAAAAGTCGGTCCCATTTTGCTTAAGAAAGATTATTAGTGAGGATGACCTACATATCTGAAGCTTTCTTCATGCCACCCCTTGTTCGGTTTCCATTGCTAGCATTATCGTAGTGACGCATCGCCGATGCTAATACCACCTTTTCAATATCATTCATGGATAAATGATGCTGATACTCGGACGATTGAAGATAAGTTCTGATAGTTAGGCTGTAATCTGTGAAGAAAATTCTATGTTAGAGTTTCTGGAAATCATATCACCCAGGAAACCCGAGCGAGCGTAATCTTGCCAATAGGATTTATACAGAGTACAAGCGTGACTTACGATTGCCTTCCAAAAGGGCCCTGAGTATCTCACTCTCAAACAATTTTCTCTCAATCTTTCCAAATACCCCGAACCCATGGAATGCGGTCTCATTCATATCCGTTCCCCAGTTCCATAACCATGTTAGCCTACTTCGAATAAATTCCCATTGCTCATCACTCTTTCTTGGCCCTGTACCTAACGTATGCAGTATTTTTTGTAGCAGTGAGAACTGTTCATCGCCATCGCAGTGAAAACGAAGCTTCGCTACATTTCTAATGGAAGCAATATGATGTAAGCCTGCAAACAGATATGCGGAACAGACCAACATTTGGAGGATGCTGAAGGTCTGAGGCTCGGGTTTTGTGAGAGGATTATCGGGTTGCAGAAGGATTTCCAGCTGGAGAAAGGCAGTAGAGATTTCAGGGAAATTTGGCAACGAGAGGTCAATTTTTGGGAAAAGATCGATATTAGTCGTGAGATCTGGCGGTGTTTCAAAATCCAGGAGGGTTGCTAATCGAACCAAAAGACTGTGAGCACCCTCAATCGTGGCTTGGGTGTCAGCGTCAACCGTATATACACTGGCTAATGCCGATTGAGCATATCTTAGTTCGAGGGTGCGCTGGAGCTCCTCGCTGAGGTATTCATGCCCGTCCTCATAACCCCCTAAATCCACGTCTCCCGGGCCATCCCAATTCTCTATAGCACTAGTGACAAGTGGGAAGTTTTCCGGCGCAGTGCGTACAAGCCAAGCGAAAAGATACTCCCAGTCTTCTTTCGTGACTAGTTCATGGAGAGCAGCGGTATCACCCAGGCTGCCTCCCTGGCTACGTTCGTGTCCACCATCCGCAATTGACCGCTCCTGAGCTGTGTTTAACTTTCTCCTTTTCCTTTCATTATGCCCATACATCCATGGGCCTACTAGTCCTCTGATGTCTCGACCTATGGTATCTGTGTCGGTTTTGATGTCATGTTTCGACTGCTCGTGATTGGAGAGGAGAGTCTCAACAGCTCTCATCTCACTGAGCTGATCAAAGGCTTCCAGAGAGGGAATGGAGGTCCGCGGATAGTATTCATAACCAAGCCGGAGAAGAGGCAAGGCTGTCGATATGAACCAGGTTCTAAGATACTCAGATTGACTAAGAAAAGGCACAATGAGCTGGGGGACAAAGTTTAATAGGCCGGTCTCCTCGTCAATGCGATGCGCCCGATGAATAAGAAAGAGTGTAAGAGGGTCGTGTGGAGGATCAGGAGGGCATGACGGATGCGCCAATGGCAGGAGGTGCAGCTTGTGTAGTCTTTTACGAGCCTGTGCATCGGATAGTTCCTTCACGGGCGATACGTCGAGAGAGGCACTGTTCTCCCGCTCGCCCAAGTTTACCCGAGTCGCAGATTCGTGGACGTAAGTAGTGTAGGAAGATGGTTCAACACTTTCGGGAAGGTAAGTAAGGATAATTCGAAGGGTGAGTTTGAGATCGAAGGCGTCCTGCCTGGAAGCTGTCAGTGTATGCAGTGCGGTGACGTTAGACTCGGTGGCATAATGGACAGCAAGCAAGACGCAGTGGGCAACCGATAGCTGTTGGGCTTCGGCCATGAGGGTTTAAAGCTTTCGGGTAGCTTCAGGGCATAAACACGGCCTTCATTGTAATGTGTAGCTGAAGAAGAGGGGAAAGGGTATTGTTGCTTTCAAGCTCTATGTGCTACACAGCAGCTGGCTTCCCTAGTTTGTTCCACGTTTCTAGCCTCGCACAGGCCCTGCTACCAGCCACCATCAGCCACAGGCCCCAATTCCCACACATCTTACGGTAAAAGTACCAGTTATATTAACAAGACAGAGCACTACAAGCAAAGCCGTTCAGGACCTTAAATGCCTAGTGTTCATGTACAGTTTACTCTACGAGCATTCCTTCGTCAACCTCCCAATCCTCCCAACTTGCCTGGTCGAATCCATTTGGCCTACTTGACCTCAAGAATCCAATCCAAGTCCCCTCAATATCCACAACCGGCTTAACAGCCTTGACAGAAGCACGGAATCCACGGCTATAGCATTCCTGCATGTGTCTATCCCCAAACAACTCAGGATGCACCCTCCGCATCGTCTTCAGCGCCCTCTTCCCAACTTCATCTACAGAATCATGGTGCCTCAGCTCAAAGAACTCAGCATCATGCGCCTGCCTAAGCTGAGCCATCATCTCGGAGGAGTATAGACCGAGATGGAGCAAATATATGTCGTACTGACACAATGACGTCGTGCCATAGTAACTCCCTCCATACTTTGCGCGCTTATAGAGGCCTACAAGCGCTGCGATTGTGCCCATGCACCCAGTCCCATAGTCACTCATTGGAAATGGAGGTACGACAGGCTCATTCAGGCCCATACACAGCCCTTGATACCATGCTACCCCAGTCACACAGTCTGCAATCTGTTGCCAGCCAGGGCGCGAAGCCCATTCGCCAACGTGCCCGAAGCAATCTTCAGCAACGTAGACGATACCGCGTTGTCGGTGCTTGGTGAGTTCTACTATCTGCTTAGGGCCGTATCCAAGGCGCTCAAGCGACCCAGGGCGGTAGCCGTCCAGGATTACGTCGGCGGACTGCAGTAGGTCCTCGAAGGTCTTACGATCCCGAGAATCACGCAGGTTAAGTTCTGCGGTGTGCTTTCCAAGATTGCCATCGACTTGAAAGAATGGGACATCGCTGAGGTTTGGGGAAGTAATCTTAATTACATCAGCGCCATATTCTGCAAGACCGCGACCGATTGCGGGGCCGGCGATGATGCGGCAAAGCTCCAGAGCACGAATACCAGACAGGATTTGTGGTTTTGGTGCTCTTGATGCGGTGCACGGAAACGGCGCTGGAGGGGAAATTGTCTCCAAGGTATCGACTCTCCATGGGGGCTCTCGAATGAGATCTCGACCCTAATATAACGTCAGACCACAGCGTGAATATACGCACACAGTTTTTCATGAGTTATTACGTGACTAGTTGCCTCGAACTCCTCCCATTTTAGGCATGTAACGCCCGCCTGCTTGGCCTCTGCGTTCATCCCCTCCAACTCCTTGGCGCTGAACTGCTTTACATGATCCTCGATGAGCTTGATACATTGGTGGTAGTCCGTCATGTCCGGGCGAAACCCTTTCAGTCCGACCATGTTTAATGCGGTTGTAGCTTCTAGCGACCCATGCAGGTGAAAATATTCGCTAGGGTTCTTTGTTTCGTAGAGATTCGCTGAGAGCCTGCGATAGAGGATTGACTGAGCTTTGAGGAGATCGGTATCTTGAAGAGGATCAATTGATACTGGCGAGCATGTCTCGAGTATGCCTTACCCTTGAGTAGCGTCTTGACGTTGGGATGTGCCTTATTCATACCACCGACTGTTGCAAGATATGTAGAGAACAGGAAGGCCGATGCTCGTTCCCAATCCACAACCATCTTCCGCTTCCGGTCGCCGTAAGCAAGGTTTGCTATTCCCGCTGCCACTCCAGCCTCAACTGCCTTAAGAGCCGATATAGCTTCTGTTTGCTTGAAGGGACTTGGGAAGTACGGACTTCCCGTGTTAGCAGTAGTAAAGTCGACATTGGTGATGAGCGCATAACATTCCTGCGGTATCTGGCCTTTGGCGAGCCGGAGCAAGAGCTGTAGAGATTTCCGAGTCTCATCTAGCATCGAATAGCGGGGACCGTTGGTCCCATTAGTGCCAGTCATTCCATGATGGATATTATGACGGTTATTCTCTGCTCCGCTAGAGGCGACCATTACGTTCGAAACAGTCGGTCTTAGTCTTTCTTATCGAGGTAAAGCGTTAGACTCGGGCGAAGCAGAGAGGAGCGAGATATCAAAGCAATCAAGGGAATTCAGCATTGGGGGTAAAGCAATATTCTAATAAGCCGGAGGCCGCCTTGGGCGATATTCGTAGATTATATACATTGTCGGGGACTAGTACAGCGCTACCCGAATGCTGATCAGATGTGGAACTGGTGGGATGGGTACATGCGGGATGTAACCAGCGGGTAAAGCTGTCAGAAAGGTGTTTGGTGGAGACGAAGGTGGTGCATCTTCCGAGTACTTCCGACAACAACTTTGGAAAGCCACAACGAAGCCCAACGACAAGCTCCTCGCGCCGTCGACACACGGGCTGCATTCGCCCACTGCCAGCGAGACGAGGGGCCAACATTAGGCCAATATCAGGTGGATATCAGGCCAATATTAGATTCTGTACCACAGTAAACGAGGAATTCTTAGGCCCCGCGCAGCCTGACAGGCCGATTGCCAATCGCTCCCGCATCCGACGCTTACTGCTCCATCTCTCAATCGCCTACTGCCTGCATCCGAAGCTCGACCAAGACCCTCATCAAAACACCCATAGAGCTCTCGGCCATGACCCGACCGAAGGTTCCACCAGACCAAAGGCAGCGCACCGCTCAGGCTTGTGAGAGCTGCAAGCGAAGAAAGCAAAAGGCAAGTTGTTTCAGTCTTCGTTGGATCACCCAAGCTGCCAACCTGACAATTTTAATCCTCGTATTTGATATAACTAGAGCATTGGGGGATTTGCTTTCAAGCTTGCTAAAGGAATGCATCTACTGCAATGCCGTATGCTCCCGAATTGATTTAACCTCTACGGCAGAATGACCGTGTTTGTTTGCTTGATCCCTTTCCTCAATGCTTCCATGCTGTCTTGCGTTGTCCCATAATCGTAATAAGTTCTGCAATGCAACACTGCCGGAACTTCCGATAATATTCTTTTTCAGCCACATTGAACCTTCTGCGTGACCGCGAGTTTTGGCGGCAATTCCGAGCATACGAACTAACAGTATTCAAAAGTGTAATGGTCTGTGCCCATGTAATACCTGCGAAAAGGTAATCTTCTCATTCGTATTTCTCCCAGCCATCAAGACTTACGCATCGACTTTCAGCGCAAATTTACCTGCATTTATTCCGAGCGAGATGCAGCCTCACCATCTGAAGGCTCGTCTGCGAAGAAAAGAATGCTTGAGAACGGGGAAGCCGACCAAGACCATGATTTTTCTCACGATGGAGATGGCTCTACAGCGGATACTCCATTCAATGAACACACCTCTCATTCGTCACACTCGCATCATGCTCCCATATCCCCCTCGCAACAAAATCGAGGAAGTTTTACAGCACCAGACGCCAACGTTCATCCCGAAGCAATGGGACTGAATCATGAAGATCCACGCAAGCCTGTGGATGAAGGCAATACTATGGAAGCTGCTGCAAGGTCGCTGCAGCAATTTGCGGCTGGTCCGCCAACCGAAGAGCAGCCGACACTCATATCACGTGGCACTAGCCAAAGCGGACAGGATGAGGAGGCTGTCGTCTATACACAGACACGGATGCTCCAGGATCCCACTGGCAGGCTACGTAAGTCAAGCTAATTCATATTTCGAATAGCTTTACGTTGGGGATTTGCCTTTTTAAGTTCCTACTATCTCTACATAAACCTCCCTCGAGGCTTTAGGGGCCTCCTGTCTAAAATAACTAACCAGCAACCCGGCAGTGTATGTTGGAGATTCAGCGACACTATCTTTTCTGCAGCTTTTGCGGATGATGGTAGAAAATGTCGCTGGACCATCAACTTTTACAAACGATCCGCAGAGGCACAAAATTGTAGAAGGACAATTCTCACTTCAGTCTAGCGTACGTCACACCCATCTACTGCCTAACAAAAGGACTGCAGTTGTTTTAGTGGATGCATTTTTCATCAATACACATGGATTTCTCCAGGTTTTTGAACGGCAAATATTCCTTGGAGAACTGGAACGTTGTTACTCTGATCCACTCTCAACAGAGCCTTCATGGCTCTGCCTACTGAATCTTGTCTTTGCCATTGGACTTATGCTAGCTACGCCGCAGCCAGGAAGCAACGAATCGGTGACAATCGAGAAATTGCGAAGCGAGCGCCTTGACAGAGCGGAAGTTTTCTACCTCAACGCCAAGAGTCTCAACGATCCGATGACAGGGTTCGAGGATGCAGACTTCTGGTCTGTTCAGGCCTTACTGCTAATGTCCGTGTATATGTTAGCGAAATCAAAGAGAAACACGGCATTTGCATTGCTAGGGATGGCTGTCCGATCGGCGTATGCGCTTGGATTACATCGTGAGGAAACAATGGTGATCTTCAGTCCTGACGAGCAAGCTGCACGCCGAAACCTCTGGCGTTCACTCTTCGTCGTAGATCGGTTCCTCTCCTGCTCTCTAGGCCGGCCCACCGCCATATCTGAGGATGACTGCAGTGGCGATACTCTGCGCCCTCCTAACTCTCACGGCGATACTGACGCATTCGGTTTCAATGCCACATTCCCTTCCACCTCTACATTCAACCAAACTAGCACCTTCGCCCTTGAAGCTGCTGTCCGTAGTTGTTCCGTCATAGGTAAAATCTTGAAACGTGTTTACCAGCAGCGCAAAATCAGCACACGTCTTGCGCAAGAAATCGCTGATACCTGTAAGCTCTGGCCGAAAGCTCTAGCACCAAGCCTGCACTGGCGTCAAGCAGCCACCGCATCCCCTAGCCAGGGTATCGCGATTCTGCACGTCAACCTCTTTTACTACCATTCCATCGTATTACTCACCCGGCCATTCTTCCTGTTTATCCTGAACGCAGAGGCGCAAAAAGATGTCACACAAAGCATGACCGGTGTACGCCCAGGTCGTAATTACAGCCGTATGGAGAAATTCAGTGAGGCTTGCGTGATCGCATCAACACATACCATCGTACTTGTCCAAAACGCGTTCGAGGCAGGATACCTGCCACGCCGCAACCCTACAGTGATCTACTTCCTCTTCGCTGCCACATTAGTCATCCTTGCCAACGAATTCACCTCCCTTTACACGAACCTAACAGAAGACCAATGCATACTCAACGCGGTCGCAGTAATGGCATACTGTGCCGAGGGAGACCAGCAAGCAAGCCGCCTCCTTTACATCCTCAGCACATTCCGGGACGCTGTTGCCGCCCAACGTGCGCATAAAAATCGCAGCCACACGGGGATGATGGGCATGGGCTCAATCACAGCACAGATGTACGCTACATCACAACAGCAACCTCATATTTCTAGTCCGCTGCACACGACACATCAGCCTCTGCTCCACCAAACGCCGGTCCACGTATACCCAGACTTACATTGTTCCCCATATTTAAATACCGACTACGCCACCCAAACTCGCCATGCCCCGTCTTCACACCCAGACCACATTCAAAACCCTGCGCAACCCTCCGCCTCTATCAGATCTCCACAGTCTACGGCCGGCAATCCCCCAGACCTAGCCTTCAACCCCACCTTCTCGCGCCCCATTTCCCTCAGCAATGTCCTCGACCTCTCGGCCCTCGACGCCGCGCGGGCTCCCAGCCTGCACTCGGAAGAGAGCAGCGGGCCGGACGAGGACATTGATTTCGACGCCCTCTGGGCCTGGCCGAGCAGTACGCCAGCGCTTGGGAGCCCACGCTTCGGCGCCGATGCCGCGGCCGGCGTGCAGGGCGCTAGCGAGTCGGCCGTGCCCCTCTTCGCTGTCATCAGCGGGAATGAGAGGCCGAGGGGGAAGACTAGTGGTGATGTAACGAGCTAAAGTTTCGGGTTTGATATGGATCCTTCGGTATTTAGGCTGGGGATTATGTATGATATGAGTATGGATGGGCATTTTGGTTCAAGAATGGATAAACCTAAGAAGGGTTTTGGGAGGTTTGGGATTAGTTAAGCTGGATAAGGGAAAGGTGGGTGTACGTAAGCAGTAAATAGGTGGGTCAATACCTGTGTAAAATATTTATAGGCGTGCTAGTGAACAAAAATAAACCCCCGCTCGCCAAGGAGGACACATCGATTCTTCATGGTGCACGTATTTGTGTTCCTCCCGAGATGAATTAGGTCAGGAAACTAATATATTGAGCGGACTCAATTTAACAGAATAGACATAGTAGCAGGTCCAGGTGCTGATGATGTGGCCCATTTACCTCTCTTCTCGCCCTAACGCCGTAGAACGTAAATATAGGAGTGAACCACAAAGGAGAAGCCGCTTGCAAGGGGGGGATATCTATATCTTCGTTCATTTCCATCGGTCAAATCATGCAATAGTCAAATCATGCAATACTATACCATGCTAACAGGAGTCTTACGAAATGATGCCCATGCAAATAAAATCGCTAGAACACACAAAAATCGACAAATATACCGCAGCCTCTAGCTCCTTCATTTCGGAGAACCCCTCAGCTGCCCAAGATACCCTCATTTCCAAAAAGCCCAACCCACAAACTCAGCCAAAAGTGATACCGCCTCGCCCTAACCGGTGCTCAGAGGGTTGCCTTCTGCCTCCCCAATCTTTTGCTCCTTCTCGCTCAATGGAGATGGTGGCATGGCGACAGCTTTGCAAGTTTCGCAAACCAGCATACCACAATTCGTGCACTCATATGCAAAGCTAAATGGCGAGTCCTTTGTATCCATATGATCCTGGTGAAGCCTAGAGGAATTAGTGAGAGAAGTGAGATTCGGCACAAGGTGGAGCGGAACATCGCTTTTAATAGATATGGGCGCGAAAACTTCTGAAAAGGTGGCGTTCAAGTGTGGAGCAGAAGATGAGACAAGTGTAGCAGAAAGATTCGATGTAAGCGGGACCGGGGAGCTTGCTGTGGTGTGCGCCGAGAATGAGGATGAGCGGGCCGGGGCAGAAGAAACATCCTCGAGCATAACTAGGTCGCCTTCAAAATCCACGATAGCAGGAGCTGGACCAACATCAGTCGAAGAGCTACCTAAGCCGTAGTCGAGACCTAGATCGAGGTGCCAGTGCATGCCCTCGTGCGATGGGACCGCCGCATCACACTGTATGTGGTCTCGAGCTACATCTTGCGCCGTTTGTCCATCGATATGCGCATTACCAACCGACTGCCTTCCCATCCCACCAACCCGGGTATTTCTCCCACGTCCTCGGCCTATTCCTCTTAATCTGTTTGCAACATTTCTGCTCCATCCTGCAACCATCTTCACACCTCCGGGACTGACTTTCTTTGGCAGGTTGACTTCTGGGTACACAGCGCTCCAGCACCTCGAGCATTCCATGCCAGCAGCCGTGGCTGCGCCTTTTATAGTGTCTTCGAAATCGACCTTGGCGGTGACAAAGGAATGCGAGCAGAGCCAGGCGCGGTCGGGCGGTTCTTCGCCTGGTTCGTTGCCGAAAAAGAGGCCACGGGATTCCCAGTAGGCAGGAGAGCCAGCATCAAGGTTACGGCGTCTAGGCACGGGATTTTCGGAGGGGGCTGGAGGGTTAGGGTCGGGCGGGCTGATTGGATGAACTGGGTGCTCGTCTGGGTGCGGCGTTAGGGGACGAGTTGTGGGAGTGATTGGCGTATCGTCCATAATAGCTGTGATGATACTGGCAGTGTCTGAATCCTCTCCGTCTTCATCAATATTTTCATCGTCATCTTCATAGCAATTTCCCCCGCATTCATCCATAGGCAGTTGGCATACCCAACACCACTGCGCACCGCAGAGGCACTGCATATGATTGCAGCCGAGCATGCGTCTAACACCGTGGCGGCATTTTGGGCAACGTTTATAGCCCCACCGCTTAAGGATTGTGGCTGTTTTCTCATCAATACCGAAGGGCATTTCGATACAGGGAGCGCCGGGATGAGAGAGTTGGTGGCATTTTAAGCATATATCGGCGCTACACTTTGGGCACGCAACCGTGGGGGGTTTGAGGACTTCAATGACCGAATCGGCACGTTGCTTGCCGGCTTTCTTAGTAACTGGTGCGGGTGGTATAAGACGGTTGGGGACAAATGTGGAACAAGTGGGAATAGGGCAATATATAGGATCCGGTGTACTCCATTCCTCGTATCTCTCTCTGTGGTTTTGTTAGTCTTAATTGATTTATACTAGCGCAGAGGTGGTCAAATTGGAAGAAACAAACCTATATTCCATGGCCTCTGCCTTGGACAAGAATGGCAAGGCAAAGTGCAGTTGGAGCATATTACAACAGCGTGGAGGCATCCGAGAAGGATCCTTACAGGCCTTGATGAACATGTCCTTAACACAGCCAGTGCAATAGATGCTACGGCAGGTGCGACAGGGACGAAGAACCGAAGAGGGCTCTTGTTCGGCAGTGAACTGGTCACAGCAAACTATGCAGCTGACGTTGGATGGAGGTGATATTTTTGGTGATTGGACAATGACCGGGGGAGCACCGGCCTGCATAGGAGGCTGTGGAGGCGGTGGAGGTGGCGGAGGCATAGGAGCCGGGATGTGCTGGGCCAACGGAGCAGGGGGCGCTGATTGGCGTCGTTCTTCAAGGAAGTTCAAAAGGCGTCCATGGCGGCCTGGGTCAGCAGAGCCGTATGCATCAGTGAAGCAGCGTTCAAGTGCGGGAGGCGGCGTCGAATCTGACGGAAACGAGGACATTTGGATGTTTTGGTTCTGGAAAGGATTGGAGAAGCCGTGACTATCTACACCAGCAGTGTGAGCATAGTTGGGAGGGCCGAGAGGGAGCTGAGGATTCATGGCAGCGAACGAATCGGTGTTGGTGAAATCCAAGGAGAAAGGCTCGCAATGATCAATGGATGTCATGATTGTCGGCGGTGATGAGTGTCGTGCGGCTGTTGTGGTGTTCTGGGGCAGCGAGGTGGACGGTGAGTTGAACGAGGCCGAGCGAGAGCGACGCCTGTCGACAGCCCTTGATAATTTGGAGCCCATGTTTCAGTGACGAAGCTGGCGGGAAGTCAGAAAGATGGTCCTGCTCCGCATCTTTGAGCCGCAAGGCTCCAGACGTTATAAAGGTATCTTTGCCCGTTATTTTGTTGACTCACCGGCCAGAGATGATTGCGTCGGGTCAGCACCGACTTGTCATACTTTGTAGCCAGAGCAGCTAGAGCAGCTTTCCGAGAAGAGCCTGGGAGGTGCTGCGAAGAGTCCACCCTAATACCTAGATGGAAAGGGCCGTAAAAGGGCTGAAAGCTCGGTGGGTTAAGCGGCGAGGCGCCGGCTACCGGGGGGGAAGAGTTTTAGGCCGGGCGGTTGCCTGCCGTTGCGTACCAAAATATGTGCGGGGTGTGACGGGGAAGGGCAGAGAGGCAGGTAGCAGGTAGCAGGTGGCAGGCGGCAGGTAGCAGTTGGCAGGTGGCAGGTGGCAGGTAGCAGGTGGCAGGTGGCAGGTGGCAGGTAGCAGTTATCAATACGCAGAATAACTGCAATGCTGCTGGCTGCTGCTCTTACCCTCTTCTCCCTCTGAAGCTCTCTGAAGCTCTCCAGCACCCTCGTTCCTTTTTGCTGTGTTTGGGTTCCGTCACAAGTATTCAACCCATTCATGTCTCCACCCCAATCTCTGTGGATTAAAAGCACCAGATACACGACTGAGAACCAGGAGCTGACATGGCAACTCCACACTGGCTCTTCCCGAGCCTTGTGGGCATTGCTACTAACATTGGACGGCGAGAAAGGCCAGCAGCGGGCATGATGAGCATGATGCACGTTCAGGCATTGAAGGCTCCCAGCTTTTCTCTTCCGAGTCGCACAGGCAGAAGAGTTGAAGTGATGTCGTTCGATCAATCAAGAGCCGGCTGGAGATCGAGGGTCCCCAGAACACCCAGCTTTGGCCACGCCCCTAGTAGAAAAATATACTAGCCTCGCTTACTGACTGTGCCCCTACGAGCCTCATCCCTCGCATCACGCATCCATCACCCTACATCATTCCCCGCCAACAATGACTGTTCACTGTCTACTTTTATTGGATATGCTTTTGCCCTCCCTACTACGCTACGACTCACCACATAGCCTCCCAGCTCCCAGCTCCCTCCAGCCTCCAGCCCCTAGCCTCTAACTTCAACTGTACCAACTCATCCTCTACCATATACGACAAGCCCCAAGCCACAAACCCTTTCACTGCTCAACTACGCTTCTAATCGCTTCCAAATGATCACAACCATACCTAGGACGGTTTCCACATCTGAGAGCACCGCGAAACTTCCATGCATAGCGGGATATTATCGCAGAAATACGTGCGGCCATAGCGTGAATTATTTAACCCAGGCCACCCTCCGAGATACCCTCCAGCGTTTCCTGTCCCCTTCGTACAGAACTTGGCTTTGCCGGAAGTGACCCCAACAATAGAATTCTATATGCACCATCATAAGCTTCGTGCTTTGTATATGAGGCTTTGAATTCGCTCGAGTCTGATATACACACAGGGCCCTCCGTGTCTCCGGATCCTACCCTGGAAATGAGCTAAGCGTGCCTTAAAGGGTTAATCGGCTAAGCTTATTTATGCCTCCTCAATTTCTTTTGTGCGATCCAGAAATCTCCGGCACTTCTCACAGCTCCTAAACAATTTATGAATGCGTCAAGGACAGGAGCTTTTTCACTTACCTTTGGTCTCCTACTTGCGGACGCGTCTTTATTTCACCGTATCCACGCTTACGGTTGTGTTTGTGTAAGCCTTAAGGTAATTTTCGTTCGGGTCATGTGCAACTGTAATTTTTGGAACTCGATTACCACTGACAGAAGTAATTGAGCCCTTTCTGGGGATGTCACACCAATCGTAACGAGAACAATATGATCGTTATATGCTTTAGAATCAATTCAAAAATCGTACACTGTTTCTGAATCACTAATCATGAAGTATCAAATTAATCACTATTACCTTCACCGCTACAATGCATTGCAGAGTTGATGGCGTTCAAGGCGATCACGGCGGTCACAGTTTCGTTATCACGGTCGGGAGGGCGGTTCAGCATTCGTATACGGCATCACGATTATCACATATCTCAACGAGGTGTTACAACTCAGTGTTTCTGTCAAGAACTTTTGTATTACTTCACTCTCGGGTCAGGCCCGGGTATGACCACGGCGCATCACGACGTACGAGCCACTCGTATTCGTACGGATTACTCCGATTCGCCTCACTCCGATCACACCCTTCCCACCCTTCCCATCCCTTCTCCTTCTCGTATTTCCGACGCTCCTCCTCCGCATTTTCCTCGCGAGCCTTTTCCAATTTCCACATTACCTCCTGATCCTTCTGCCACTTCTCGATCTTTCTGTATTGCCGCCATGCCTTAAAAATAAGGATGACACACATCTTTGTCGGTGCCTTCAAGAGTCCGACTCCGAAGTATTTGCAGTTGTTTATAGTTGAGAAAAGTGTTGGGAAGTTGTAATCAACTTTTTAAACGCTGCAACGGCAGAGGGACGTAGGCCGTTGTGCCGCGCCTTCGCCGAAAGAAGATTATGCTTCCAATCGCTTCTAACGACGGGTTCTTCCTTCAGTGCTTTTGTCTTAGTGGTAGCAAAGAAGGACGGGTAGAGCCACTGAATGGGTACCCGGGTTGCAGAAGAGTCGCAGGAGGAACGACATTTTGTCTTCAACGCCAAGCAAGATGGGTGGGATCAACTCGGTACCAAGCATGATCGAACTCTATTTTACCACCCCAGAAGTGCAGCTCTACCTCCAGCCATACGTCCAATTCCGGAGCCCATAAACAAGTTAGATCTCATCGCTAAGCCCCTCGCTAAGTCACAAACGGATAGTCACTGTTTTGGTCGTGGCATGAAAAAACTTGTTACTGCGTGAGATTTTCCATACTTGACGCAAAAAAACTATAAATTTAAAGTTAAAGGTTAAATTTAAATCAGCATGTATACATCACTAATGGTTGACTTAGCATATCAAGGCATTTAGCTCTCTATAAGAGTCAATCCTTTATGATACATTCAATACGCAGATTGACATACATTAGGTTTCTCTGATTGGCCTAGAGTCATACGTTGGCTGCAATACCATTGTTTGAAAGTCTTCAGGAGCTTATCTGAAGTGAGTGCTATATGGTAGCAACCCATTATATCACCCTTCACTCCCCTTCCTCCGAGCGATACTGCAAATCTATGGTAATATGTCTGGATAGACCTAAGGCAACACTGCTCAGTCTTTCCAATCCGCTAGACCTAATTGAAGACCCGGTTCAATAGACTAGATCATACATATGATTCTGAACTCCGGTCGAAAACATAACCTTATTTCAATCGCCCCAAGCAAATTCATAAGTCAGTATGTCCAACAGTCAGCTTAGCTGCGATCTTGAGAAAAATAGCTGACTGACTGCGTCAATTGGATCGCTCGCTGTCCGCTGGCTGTCGGAGAACGTACGCTGACTGTGAAGCTGCCAGCTAGCCGCCCCAATTAGGAAAGTAGTATAGACTTTATACTGTTTTATTGGGATTTTAGCAGTACCTCTCTATATATAAATATAAATATTACTTAATTAAAATTCGACCCTAATTTACCTAATATAGTATTTAAACACAGCTAAATTTATCTTATATACCTATAAAAGCTTTAAAAAAAATAGGCAAAATAGTTAGTAGTAAAGGCTCTAAAGGCTCTATTTCTATATTAAATTTAATTAAATATAAAGCTCTATTAAATATATTTTACTAAGCTAGCCTTTTTACCTCTATAGTTAGCTTATAGCTAATTAGATTAATATTTAAACTTATTAACTAGGGTATAGTTAAAGCCCTACTAGAGTTAATATAGTTAATTAAACTACTTAATAAAAGGCCTTTAATTAACTGCTACTTCTAATATTAATCTACTTTAATTATATTAGCTGATAATCTATTATACTTATTAATAATAATTCTTTTATCTTAATTAAAGGCTCGGTTATATATAGAGAGTTTATTACTAGTATAGAGAATATATTAAGTGTAATTTTAGTAAGTATTAGATAAAGAATTTAACTAATTTTAAGCTACTAGTTAAGAGGATTAGAAATAATAATATTCCGCTTATTCCTATTATTAAAATTAATCTTAATAGACTTAAAGCCTATATTATAGTAGCGGTTAAACTTATTAGTAAGCTTAATACGCGTTTAATTATACTTTAAGGAAGTAAAACTCCTATCTATAACTAAGAACTGTATATTTATTATTTAAATTATTATTCGATTTATAAGGAGCCTTTTTATATTATTGCTTAACTAGTTCCTTATCTTCCTTTTTTACTTACTTATTAATATAGCTATCAAATAGAGTCTCTATGTACCGCTTGGCGTACTTCTATTACTAGGGTTACTATTTCTACTTAGTAAAAGTAGACACGTTTAAAAAATAGATAAAGAATTACGATAGTAAAATAGTAAGGGCTCTTAGCCTTTATTTTATTAAAATATTTATTAATCTTTTTAATAGCTATATTAACGCCTAATTTAAAGAAGAATTTATACTTATTTTTAAGGCTTTATATTAGTAATTAACTTCTATAAAGCGTTATATAAGTTATTACCGCTAGGAATATTAGTGTTGCCTTCTATACACTTAGTAGCTAATATAAAAGGCTTTAAGATTTTAGTAAGCTACTCTAGTTACTACTAATTTTTATTAGTAAACGCGTTCTATAATAGATTATAGCTAATATTAACGGACTTTCTTTAAGCTTAAG
>Ga0307515_10005258_pt1 | contig 26308 bp, 28 predicted proteins | sample 17_EM_MG_FD_194513 | JGI IMG/M metagenome (GOLD analysis project Ga0307515, IMG submission 194513) | Populus trichocarpa ectomycorrhiza microbial communities from riparian zone in the Pacific Northwest, United States - 17_EM | ecosystem: Host-associated > Plants > Roots > Unclassified | place... | reverse complement strand
TCCCAGGTGCTCCCAAACTTCTCACAACCGCTCCCATGGTGCTCCCGTACCAGTCATCAGAGATCCCAGTTACTCCGATGGCCGGCCAGAATGCCCTCCTAGGGTCTGGTTCTCTCCTGAAATTGACTCTTCTAAGTTTGCACTCTGCCTCCTCTCAGACACTCCTGGAGGCTCCCAGTGACTAAAATACATTTTGCTGATGGATAGCAATTGAATGCCAGCTGCCCCTGGCAATGATTATAGTGAGGCTCCCAGTACATCTCCCAATATGATGCAATTGGCCTTCTCTACATGGACCGTGATGCTAGCCCAGCCTCATTGGATTGGTGTACTGTACAGTATCTTCTTTCTTGGAGTATACTAGCGTGAGGCCACTTTGTTTCCTTGTATGGAATACTGCACAGTTCCACATCAGAATATGATTTTCAGCGTCACTATATAGAACAACGAATGGGTGTTTTGGCCATAATCCAATCAGCATACTTGCACCACACAAATCTTTACTTCCTGCTTAGTCTTGTTTTGTTAAGCCTTTCACAATATCACTCACAATATAGGTTCTACCTTTTTAATCTGTCTATATTAAATATTATTCTGCATCTTTAGACTGTGTTCACTCCAATCTGTATTGCTTTCTCAGTCGGATTGATTTGAAAATTCACATCACTGTTACAATGTATATTGGAGTCGGTTTTCTCTTGAGTATGAGTCAGAGCATATCTAGAACAACTTTTTACATAATATAAACAATCCCTATCTATTTACTAACATTAATCAATGTTTACTTGACAAATGTCATATCTACTCAGTGATTCTCATATCTACTCAGCACCTCTCATATGAACTCAGCAACCCTCCTATTTGCTGAACTTCCATCTTCAAGGCAAGACTTGGGAACCTCCAGCACTAGCCAAGATGCATCTCAAACAAGACCAAAGGGATCTGAACCTCCATGAGGACAAATTCAGCCCAGGGTATTGAGGAAGTTTGTATCCAGCCTACATTCACTGAAACCCTTGCAGTTGTCAAGAAATAACACACTCAATACCCAAAATCTACTATTCCTATATACACCAATATCATATTGTATGGCCCAGTGTGAAGTGTGGCAAGGACATGTAACTCTGTCAGTGAATGTGATACTGACAGTGATTCTTTGTGAAGAACGGATGTTGACCTGAGAAATAGAAGTTAACCAACATCTAGGAGACACATGCTGAATCCTCTTGCCATCTCCTTTATTATACACCATATATTAAGCTAGATAATGGTAATGTCCATACAATGCAGAGACTCATCTCATGCATACTGAGCATAGTTCCCTGAATGGCTGGCACCACATCCAAGAAAGCCCCATCAAATCCCAGCAGAAAGATCATGACCACAATGAGCTCCACCCCAAAGCCAAAAACTGCATCAAGCTTCATATCAAAGATAAAGTTACAATGGCTGATACCTTAGATCATATCCCAGTCTGTTCTACTGCACCAATCACTTGCATCATAGTTATTTCTGTTTTATCTACTACACCAGCAATTTCAAGCTCAATATCATTGTAACTGAGGGGAAATTGAGTATGGTGGACTGGGAGTGCCACTACTGGAGGTACTGCATGAACAGTTGTATTATCTGTAATATTATCTGATACAGTTTTGTTTGTTTTGGTGATGTTGGGCAATGCTCAGTTATCTAGGTTCAACTCTATTGAAATAAGCAGGTCTGGTAGTGCCCTCTAGTGACCCTTGTGGATGAATATGAAGCATGCAATCCCTTTCCACTTTCACTTGTAGATGTCACTTGGAGGAGGTCAAAATGCAGTGTAACCAGCTCTTCAGAATACCTTTCTGTGGGATGCTCATCAACTGGATATCCTTCCCAAGATGCCAGAGAGGACGATGTTAATTGTTTATCAGGCAGATGGATGATAATTACCCAGTAGATGTTGCAGAAAAGATGAAATGACCTCAAGCTCTGACAGACTTTACAAAGAATCCTTATACACCCCAGCGTTGTGACCAACTTGTTATCTGGCAAACTTGGCAATATCATCTAGCAATGTAGTTGCCAACTATTATCTCACATTTGGTAAATTCAATGCCCACTAAGAGTGACAGTCCATTGTCCGAATTTGAACTGATTGACAGTCCGATTGACCAACCCAACCAGGGTCACTGTCTTCTCTTGACTGATATTCAAGTTCTGCTGATTGTGACGTTTGTTACCTTCAACCAGATGGTTATGTTGGTGGAGACTGACAATGCAATCAAATATATCAAGACGAAACCCCTCCACATAGAATGAACATTGACTCTAATGTTGATACAAGAAGTGGAAGATAGCGAACCCTTATTTGTTAGCCTACTAGACAGCGATGACATAGAAATTGGAGCTGATGAATTGAATGATATGAAGAGATAGAGCACCACTGCAGCAGCAGGAGGAGGAAAGTAGCAGGAGCAGCAGAAGCAGAAGCAGAAGAAGCAGCAAACAGAGCAGCAGGAGAAGGAGTCAGGGCCAGGGCAGGGGGAAGGGCCAGGGAAGAAAGAGCCAAAATATTCGACCCGTCCAGATGGACCCAGTCGGGGGTAGAGCTTAGTACAGTCCAGTCCAAATGAAAGGTTGGACTGGACTGGACCAGAGACTGCCCATCTTGGACAGGGCAGGCTTGGTCTGGACCAGTTCACACATGCTTACAATTTCAACATTGTTTCATCTTCAAGTATCACTGAAACCATAACTCATCCTCACATTTAATAACCTCTCACCACTGAATCCCCACTCTGGGCAAAATTATGACAGTTCTATCTGTATGTTCAGTGCCAATAACATTGATTTCTCCCATTAAAGACTGATACAGCAGCAAATATACCCCAACAGAATTCGGGATTATTCCAATTCCAGTCAATCCTGTCCTCGGACTGGGCTGGACAGGACTTGGATGCAACCTGTCTGGAATAATTCATTGCAGGACTGGTGGAATGATTGGGAAGAGCTACCCATACAGTCTGAAGATCAGAATGATTTCAAACCAGAGAGTGTGCCGATAACTCTCTCCATACCACAAACCTATTACCACAGCAGGTAGTGTTAGCAACGGTTCGAAATTCCTGGTTTGGTTCTGGTTCCAGTTTTCCCTGAAACCGGACCGTTGGAATGGGTCTTACCACACGAAAAACTTCAACCATTGGAAATGAGCCGGTTTTACCACACAAAACCCGGCATTTCGAGTTCACATTTTTGGCACCATTTGGGTGGCTGAGGTCTGATCGTATCCTGACATGATCAATATGTAGATTGTACCGTTTCAGCCGGTCATTCGCATCTCGCTGTCAGATTTGCGATCAGACCAATCATTGTTGAGTCGCTATTGACAACCCACAAATTTCAGGGTAACATATTGCGTTACTTCACACCGATTCAACGAATATTGGTCCAATCACAAATCCCACAGCGGGAGGTGGAAGAGCTGCTACAATCTAACCATCTACATATTGATCATGTCACAATACAATCAGAACGCAGAGACGTATTTGGAGTCAAATTTGTGGGGACCATGAAATGGAACGATCTTCCAATTTCAACCCGGCCGAAGAACGGTGGGTTAATGTCCGGTCTGGGTGCCGAACTCAAGCTAGTTATCCGCAACGGGTTGCTTGGCAGTTCCTGATCTGGACTGGGGCGTTCAGTTCCGTTCCAACCCGGATGAAAGCCACGTCACCCGGTACTGTTGCTAACACTCACAACTGGGCATTTGAGCCAGTGAACGGACATTCTGTGATTCAACATGCAGAAGAATTGGATTAGGCATATTCTGACTTCTGCAAAATTACACTGACAGAATGCAATTGAGCCATGGACCACAATGTTTAATATCAGAAGGAGGACCACGTACTGATTGCTGGTGTATATCGGTGAATAACACTCTGTGTCAGAGTAGTCACTGTCAGAGCCATATGGCTGCTGTGAAAACCCAGATTCAGTCAGAGCTGCAGTCAAAACATTTCCATGACGCAAAATTTAGTCCCAGAGTTACGGAGCTCATCGATACCCAGAGATTTGAAAGGAAAACCTTCGAGAAATGAATCGCAGTATTACACTTCACAATTCAGATCAGAACTTTGAAGCTGCTGGATTAACCTACTTTGTTTCAATTTCACCAGATTATGGCTGCTGATTGGATTACTAAGCTGATGAATAGCATGGTAATGGGTGGTTTATTGGCTGATGACTACAGTACTGGCAAGGTTAGACACTATTGAACTTTTGAGGTATTCAATGTATTATACTAACACTCCTCTGACTCTCATACCACTAGCTGTATTATGTGATCAGCTTAACATCTATAAGCTGAAAATCACGAATTTACCCTCCAGATGATACTAATGGGAGATCAATATAAATGATGCCAAAGCATAGATCAAATAGGATCAGAAGGTCAATATGGGCCATGAAAGCCACAGTAGAAGGTCTACCTTTCAAAATTTATTCCAATGTGTGATGTAAATATGCACTACAATTATATATTCAAGCTAACATTGAAACTGCTTTAAACTGGTAATGGCTGAATCAGACACTGCAGTGACTGCATTTTCTGAGGTAACTCCCCATGTCCATGACAATATATCTTCCTGAAAGAGTGCATTCCATGCAAATTTACTGTATATTGCAATCTATGGAAATTAGTCATGTCTTTGATCTGTGAGGCTCGTAATTGAAGATTCAACCAACAGGAAGTGATTGATTTCAAACTAGGAGGCGCTGGTATATTTGATTAGGTAATGTTAGACAAAGCTCACAGATTGCAAATAAGTGTGAGCACAATGGGCAAGTTTAGGAAGGCTAATGGCATGTTGGTCAAAATAGACTCTGACAATTGCAACATGTGTATGGCATCCTGTATACTCAGTATGTAGTTGCAGTTCGCCTGGGTGCGAATGGCAACCCCATGGGTAAGTGGTATCGAAGACTTGCACTGGATCCAGTATATTCTTGAATGTTCCTCATAGTTATCAATACAGCTGCAACTGCATACATTCAACTATAACCTCAATCTTGATGACCATTTGGTAGCAAACAGAAGTATTGGGTGAGGTACCTAACCTTGTATTGTGTTTATACCAGTTGCATATCCATACAAAAAACATGCAGAATTTAGATTACTTGTTAACTCCACAACAATGATATAGAAAGTTAATAGATCGCCCTTATTTAGTAAAATGTAGAATTTTAGAAGCACCATTTAAAGATCAGACATAATGATCAGATTGCACTATGATAAGGGGACTATTACAAAGTGAGCTATTGTTGATTTTTGAACACTAATGCAATAGCAAATAATGATAAGCCACATCCTATTCAAGAATGCAAAGTCTGGCTGTGACATTTCTCCTATACATGTAACTACTGAACTTGTCGAATTCATAAAGTCTTCCTGGTATAGTCAGTTCTACATTAATCTGGCAGACGGAAGTTATAAAGAGCCCAGAGAGAGAAATCACCTGTGTTGCTGATATGGGAAGACCAACCCAAATCATACTGAGAGTAGTTATTTCCAACTCTCGAATGGCTGTGCCAGGGAACACCAACCAAATATATCCACCTGGGAAGAACAACAGTAAGATATCTAATACAATTGAAACTGCATTGTTATTCAGGAATCTATAGTTCTCTCTGCTTAACTGTTTTTGCCAAATCTCCTTCACTGTAATAGACCATAGAGTGAAGGTAATCCAGTGGGTATATCGGCAACTTATTCCATTGGTCATCAATGATCATTATGTGTCTAAAATTTCCACTTACTGCCACTCTCATCAACTCTGATTTGTGATGCTGATGATTAACACTGAAATTGACTCTTAGTAGAACAATGGTACTAACTGTGTACTGTACTACTGTCTCTTCTCGTACAATTGTTTTCTTATCAATCACTTAGTGAACCATTATAATAATGTTTTGGTAAAGAAGGTATTTATTAACCATATACAGCTAAACATGTTTGTCTTTGCCTCTCTGACAAGCAATGTGAATTTGGACCTACATTACAATTGCCAAATTCCATCCAGGTAGACCAGCGTACAAATTACTCAACAGACCTTCAGGCATAGTCACATATTCAGCAGATTAGTCAGCAGCCAATGCAATGTACAACTCAATTGGTCAACCTCACTATACTCAATTGGTTAATTGAACACACCCAGTCAATGAAGCATTCATCAATGCTATATACACTGGGAGTTTACTTGCATGGTGCCAGTGATGACATTGATCTCACTACTGAACAATTATACATTATCTTGAGAAGAAACATTTCCCCCCTGGTACTGTGGTGAAGTGTGATGGTTGATATAGAAATATAACAGACATTAGTGAATTTAGAACTCGTCACCACATTCCTTGTTTGGGCCTGAGCATTGTTCCACCTGAATTTATTCTTCGGTTTCTGGGTTGGTTTTGGCAGTCCAGATTGGTCTGGACATCTGGGTGTGTTTGGAGTTCCTTCTTGGTCTGAATTTCTTCATTAGTTTGAATATCCAGATTGGGCTGAGTTTTGGATATGATTAGGATTTCTATATTTAGTTGGGGTGCTAGATTTGTATTGGTTTCCAGGAGCTTTTCGGTTCAGGAATTCAGGGTATCTCTGCATGCACTCCTGTTACTCTGATAGCACTGTGCATCATTCGGATTTGTTTGGGTATCCATATTTGTTTTGTTTTCTCGGAATAGTTATGTAGGTATCTGGGATTCTCTGGGTAATTCAGTTTGGTGTGCTGGGTTGTCAGTCATGTTTCGGTTGTCTTGCAGTTGTGTATTTTTGGATAATATCAAACAGTATAGATAATGTTATTGAATAAATGGAGGAAATTGGTTACTGACTTTCACTACAATCCAGCATATGCACCACCCTGACAGCAACTACTCTGACAGCAGCCTCTCTGTCAGCAGCTATTCTGTCAGCAGCCCCTCTTATAGCAGCCACTTAGACAGCAGTTACTCTGACAGCAGCCACTTGGACTGGAGCTTTCTAACCACAGCCCTCTGACAACAACTCTGACAACAACTGTGACAACCACTCTGACAGCAACTCTCTAAAGAGTTTACCTTAACCATGCTTGGCAGACAAAAGATCTTTATCATTTCACAATGCAAAAGCTCTACAAGCAAGTGCCCTTCAACCATATGGTGTAACAAGTACAGTACAGCCAAACTACAATGCTTGCAATTGCAAACCAAACCAGATCTGCCAGCAGCCCCTCCATGCATTGTAAAAAGTTGAGATGTAGTGATGGTTGCATTACACTAAACTGCAGTAGGAAGACTCGGAGCGGCAGCTGCCGCTTCCGCGATATCCAAAACTTCAATGCCTGTAGCAGCGAAACTCACTACAATGAAAATGTTTGACAACAATACCAATCCAGGGGTGATAATGGAGATTCTGTGAACTCAAAAGACAAGCAGATAGGTGAATGTGATAATTATAATCATAAACTGTCATCCCAATATTGATGATCCAGTATACTATTTGATTGTACTCATTCATTCAGTTTGGAAAGCCCAGGAGGAGTAAAAATGCATCCAGGGATGGGTTAAGAGAAGTAGACATGACCATCTATACATTAGACTCTGACAATTTGTTGTTGTCAACACATAGTTCATCTGACATGAAGCAGCCAGCAAGTGGACACAGATATGTTGACTCATTTATCAACCAACTTACTGATGATAATTAGATGTAATTGACCACTCTTTTTCTTGCCAACCCAGGGGAGGGGGGGTTAATAACCACACCCACATCCAATATTTAACTCTCTAGCTGAAACTGTATTGTTATTCCAGTCACCTTGGGAAACTCATCCAGCAAACCAGGAGTGCTGTATTTCACAGTTAATAGAAATATTCCCAGCAGGACTTGGGCTTGATACAACCTCTCAGTCTTTGAACACAACTAGATACAAACAAATAATATATACCCTATCATTGCTGTCCTCCAGCCATATCATAAGGTGGCTGACACCAGAGTCACAGAATCTTGTTGGGATATTGCTCAAAATCTATACTGGGGAATGAATCCTAGCCAGGACTTCTACCTGGCTGAAGTCTACTAAGTTTCCAAGAACAGCCTCCAGAATGCATCCAAAATTTTGAGTCAGACAGTAAAGCAGTTCTATATATCACAAGCAGCTATCCACATGGTCAATATGCAGATGTTTCACACACTTCTAAGTAGCACTCTGAAACAAACATTTCAATTGACAATCAGCTATATGAGTGCTCCATGCTGAACGGACTTGTGAAGCTATGTTATGGGGGTGCTTCCACCTAAGTATCTATACTTTTAGTCCAGTTTCAATAGATGCTTAAGTACTAGGTACACGGCCGTAGTTCCTATTGTAACACTTATGTGTATCTCCAAATGAAATGTATAGGTAACCTATACAAATCATATACACAGAATGGACAAATATGTATAGTCGTTTCAGATGCTACTAGGTAAATAGTTACTAAATCTTATTGTGGTGTGATACATTATTGGCAGTACATATATTGTTATAATTAATCTCGGTGATTGATTAATATTGCCAAGAAAATTTGTACAATTAATCTCGGTGATTAATTAATATCGTAAAGTATTTTCTTATAATTAATCTCAGTGATTGATTAATATCGCAAAGTATATTCCTATAAGTAATCTCAGTGATTAATTAATATCATAGTGGTAATAATTTGCCCGTTGATAGTGCAATCTCCATTGACACATATCTTCACAAAATCCCTCTTTCTATCTCCTTGATGAATCTGGCGTTCAGATACTATCGGCAATATTACATCTAAACGTAATCTCCCTCTATATTCAATTCTCCACACCTATAAAGCTCGCGCGTTATTCTTCTTTGCTTTTTGCTTTGTGTACCAAAGCCGGCTTGTAGTTGTTGATTCGAGAAATTGCAACGATTTTTATTTTTAAACACTCTTCCAGAATGGGTATTGTTTAAATCAACTTCTTTATTTCTTCGGTACATAGGAAATAATCTTTTCTCGAGTGGGTTGTACTGCTGAATCCGAATGTTTGATTATGTCCAACACAGCAGTGTCGGATTCCAGAATTATCACCTCTTCAGGATCGCGATATGGCAAAGGCATCACCACAAGGTTCTCAATCTATTCTAAATGGAATATCTTGTAGTGATGATAGTAAATTAATATCTCGGTAAACTCGATGATATGTGCCAGCCACCAAACACATTGTGCAGCAAATAGCTGATCTTCCTTCTCGAAACAATCCAGTAGTAAGGTATAAAGCACATATGATAACGTCGTACTCATTGTTAAACTTATGCTCGACCATGGGGTGGGGGAACCACATACGATCCTCATAGATAACACTGATATACTTGTTAATAATGATAATAATAATACGAACTGAAAAGAACAATAATTTTTCTGCTTCTTTCTCGCAGGTAGGTATTGTTTGTGCTTCTGGGGCTGTCCTTCGAAAGCCGGAGCTTTGTTGTTCTCTTGTAGGTTACTTGTATTGTATGATTGGTTTTAAAGAGTTACTCTCCCACATGGGGCCATCATCATCAATCAAGGATTGCTATGATCTCATCTGTAATATGGTAGAGTACTCTTAGACTTAGCCAATCTCATTTGATAGTGACCACGCTTCCCAAAGGTCATCGTGTTCTTGCATGATTGGTTTTGGAGAATTACTCTCCCTGAAGGGCCATCATCAGCAATAAGATTTAATCAAACAGTAACTTCAACTTAGATATCTCTCAACTCATGTATTTTGGATAGTCGGAACAACTTCGTGCCTGACGTGGTTATTTGGAGTGCTTTATGCAAGTTTGCTTCATCATATAGATCAAGTGGCAACCTTCATCTTTAAGGCTATTTGGCTTAACTGCATCAGAGGCTTACATGGCAACTCACCATTGCTCTGTCAACATTTAATCTTGACGTACTACTTCAGCAATATAGTCAGATAGTAGTTTGCTTTGGGCGCATATCCCTGCCAGGGGAGTCGGAAGCTTCAGGACTCATTTGCTTGCCCACATCTCAATTAATCAGACACACCATGCTTAGGCAAAGACCATTGTCTTTGGCCAGGGAGTACCCGAGGTCTTCCGATCGCATAGAGGAATGGCTTGAATTCGCACTTACTTGCATATTGGCTATCGTGTGTGTGACGCGTCAGTCGCTTTAATGCAGTCAACGTCTCCCATCCCACCTTGCTTAGTTCGATGAATGTGGTAAGAAATATCGGGCATCTTCAACCTTGAAGATTTAAGACTGGCCAAGGCTATTGCATCATCAAATCAGTTGTACTGTACTATGTGAACTTTCAATGAGTCCCGTAGCAATGAAGCTCCCTATCGTATCGACATGAGGCCCCCATGCAATCCCACTGAAGACCACAGGACTGGTCAACTTGCATTGTCTAGGACAGGTGTTATGCATACCTTATGACTAGACCTAGAGTTACTCTGTGGTATATATCCCTTTGACAATTAACCAAGTACCATTACCTCTGTTAAGGGAGAACCCCTAACAAGCTATACCCCAACAATATACTACTATCTTCCATGTCATATCACATGGTGACCACCAAAACCTACAGACATGGCTGTTTTTTTTTGTACATAGCTGTATTTTTTTTCTAACTGCAAGAGTGATGCAACACTGAACCCCATCAATTCTAATAGTGTCTTGCTAATCATCTTAGATGGCTATACAGATGCTTCTCTGTCTTTCACATTTGAGTGTAATGGTAAAAACGTCCACCGAGAACTTCAACCATATAGTTATTGAACCACCATCCTCATCACACTTCATCGAAGAGATGACAGCAGAGTGTTTGTTACTGGCTCCAACTGCAGTACAGCATTCTTTGAACTACTGGGCTGGTGGCAGATTTGTTTACATGATATTTGAAGTAAATACATATAAGAGTATATAGAACACTATTTTGGATATATCTATTCCACATTGAGTAGATATGTACAGTATTCTCTACAACCAATGGGAAATTATCGCACTGGATATGCATAACGAGATCCTAGATAAACATTTCGATAGAATGAACTTATTCAAAGATCAAGCTGAAAAGACACCATATCTCTTACTGTGTAATACTGAAACCACAATTGATAATCAGAACAGGTAGCTGCAAATGTATATAGTATATATGTAATTTAAGCGATTATTATTAGAATACAATTGATGCAAAACTGACTAAATATCTTTCCACATGCAGGTGGGTCTAAAACTACAATTTGAATCGTAATCAGTAAAATACATTGACAGACTCCAATATTTGCCTTTGAGTCTTTTCAAGTGCATGGAGATACTGTGAGGAGCTTCTGTGCTGATTACCACAACGATATGTGTGAGGTGTGACATCTAATGGTAGGCTGCCACAAGAGCAGTACAATAGCATAAAATATTGCAGATAAAATTGCAATGACTATATGTACAGACCTTGACTGCAGAAAGTGGGCTCTGATAAGCCCAGAGCAATAGCATGAGAACCATCTGATATGGTGAGGGTGGCTATAAGTGTGGATTCGGGTTGCTGACAATGGGCTCAGACAAGATCAGAGTGACATGTTGTAATGTCTCTGAAAAGATTATGCCAATCTCTCCAATCGCTAACTGTGTGTTCTAACAAGATACTGTGATCAAGCAAGTAGCCTCCGCGAAATAATACATAGCAAAGATCCGGCATCCTAGTTTGCATACCATTGTGCACAAATGCTCTTGCTAGCTCCCCATGGGAACTTTGTTAGTATACAAATCTCAATGGATATGATAGACATACTACTATCAGTTCACTCGGTATTATCCATTTGGTATCCTCATTGCATCTAATGGCTCCAGGATGAATTTGAGTATCTGCTGTTCTGGTTATAGTGGGAGAGTAATGCAGATTATATAGCTTATGGTAAATTATGTATGGCAAAGTAACTATTTCCCAATGTTCTGCTATCTTTGATTCAACAATTCCAGCTTTAGTTTGTATCTATAGTCTAGCTCTCATTCTAGTTCTCACTTTTCTCAAAGTACTGTACTTTAGTATAACTTTTCCTTCTACTCTCAGCTAGCTGACAAGATATTCCACTGTCAAAAGTATTTACACCTACTCACTGTCTGAACAGTTTCACCTTGATGGTTGCATCCACTTGCATCGTGGTGTATCACATAGTGTTGTCATGTTGGCTGTATTCCAAATCAACATGTCCCGGAAATCGTGTCCCAATGATAGCATATATATTGTTACTATATCTAACATGACGTAGCTATTATCGACTCTGCTGTCCAAAGGTATCTATACATCTCAATGAGCTAAATTATTGTTATCCATTTGCACCAGCTGATATACCCAGTTCATACAAGCAGGTGCATTTTTAACTCATAGTTGCAGCTTGAATCCATGATTGTCATTACTTCAAATCAAAGCTGAGAGATTAATTATCTATTCGAAATAATAAATACATCAATTCATTTGCAAATGGATGCTACATTATATTCCTACAGTCTTTAAGTTCGATATAAGATAAACAGATCAACAGTTATCACATATTCATTACAGTTTACTTTGAATGATACTTCCAGGGCTACTTGAATCAGCAATAAGGGTTGCACTTGCAGGAATATTAATAGTTACAATTGTACACCATATTAAGTAATAGTTGAGATAATACTGAACACACGGTTCATATAGAGATGAACTTTAAATCGATCCAGCTTGAATGTACTTGAGATGGCAGCTATAATAGAGGTGCAATTTAATGAAAGAGAAATATACAGTTCGTCTAAATGGATTGATTTTAAATGGAATGAAGTCAATCATCAGATACTACTCAATTGGACATAGAGGTGGATTATGTAATACATGTACTTAGCCATTGTTCGATTGTAACAGCGAAAGTCCGAAGAGATCTATTAGAATCTCAAACAAAGTATGCACAGAATAAGTATTGCCAGTATAACAATTTCAAGAAATGTTCAAAAGGCAATCATATACTGAGAAGAGGATTCGAGGGGAGATACTGTTGTATTCTGATCGATGTCTGAGCAAGTCTAAAGATCTGTTCTCTAACCAGAGAAACAGTATCTATATATACAACAATATATGGGTGATTGTCCATGACCACGGTCACGGATCAACAACCATAACAGGAAGAGAAATACTCTGCAACTGTACAAAAATACATAAGAACCGTAAAGAATAAAACAGAACAATCTAGGCGCGTTCTTTTAAGATAAGCGCTGATAAAGCTCTCTTCCAACAGAACAAAAAAGAAGGTCCTAGACAAGTTCTAACCGGAACTTTCTACACAACTTAATAACACAAGATAACAAAAGTATTAAAAGTTATTAACACACCACATTATTCTTATTAATAAAGTACCATCTTATCGTAAGGAGAATACTTAGAAAAGTACAATATTAGTAAAGAGAAATGTAGATACTTCTGTATTTCCATTACCCCTTCTCACTTTGATCCAAATATCTTTGAATATAAGTGGTCATTAACATATCTCGTCATTCCCTTTGTACATATATCGGCCAAATTTTCTTCCGAAGGTACATACATAACTAACACATTTCCTTGATCGATTTGTTCCTGAGTAAGGTGATATGCCATATCAATATGTTTTGATCGGTCATTAAGTTTCGGATTGAATGCCACATCCATTGCAGCGTTACTGTCTCAAACGAGAGCATTCGGGATATCTATTTTCAACAACTCTTGTATTCCACGCTTCAACCAGAGATGATATTTTGTCGTCATAGCAAGTGCCATATACTCATCTTCACAAGTTGAAGTAGCAATGGCCCACTGTTTCCGACATCTCCAGGAGATAGTGGCGGTTCCAATTTGAAAAATGTATACAGAAAAACTTCGTCTTGTATCGAGACAATTGATGTAAGATGCATCTTTATCAGCAGTCATTTTGAGTTGATTATTCCAGTGATAAAAAAGGTGTCTATCCTTCGTTCCTTGGAGATATTGAAGTACTCGTTTGGCTGCCGTTGGGTGCTTTGTGGAGGAAGATGAGTTGAATTGAGAGAGGTGAGTGATTGTATACGATAAGTTTGGTCTTGTTCCAGTAACTGCATTGATCAAAGATCCCATTATTTATTGGTATGCCGTTGCATCCGTACGCTCGTCATCATCTTCAATGGCCTTCAACTGGTGGTATGAGTCGATAGGCGTTGAGACAGGCTTGCAATCTTGCATCGAACAACGGATCACAATCTTATCGATGAATGTTGTCTGAGAAAGAGTTATCCCATCGCCGGTAATGGTTATCTGGATTTCTAGAAGCCAATTGAGCTCTCCCTTATCGTTGATTTTAAACTCAGTCTTCAATATGTTAATGGTTTGCTCCTTTAGCACTCCAGTAGCTCCACACAACGTAATATTGTCCACATATATAGCCAGAAAGAGATCTCCTGATTCGTGAACGAGAACACAGGGATCCCCAGCAGCGATGGCAAATCTGAAAGTTTCTACGTATTCAACTAACCGGTAGTAGCATTCCGTCGGAGATTGCTCCAATCCATAAATACACCTCTTTAACTTTGCCACCGTCCCATCTTACTGGCTGCCTTTTGGTAGATCCATATATACTTCTTTCTTCAATATCCCATACAGAAGTGCAGTCTTGACGTCCAGTTGTCAAGGTCGCCATCCTTTGGATGCTGATAACGCCAATAGAAGTCTAAGAGAATCATAACAAACCACGGGGGCAAATATTTCATCGTAATCCTGTACTATGATGTGTAAGAATCCTTCGGCAACTAACCGTGCTTTATATCCTTCGACTTCTCTTTGAACATTTCCTTTGGCTTTATATACCCATCTGCTAGCCACAATCTTTCTTCCCGCTGGTTTCGGGATAACATCCCAAACAGTATTTTCCTTAAGTGACCTAAGTTCTTCATCCATCGCCTTCTTCCAATCTGACCATTGTGGTGACACTCTGGCCTGTCGGTAAGACTTTGGTTCTTCAACTGTTAATACACTTAAATTTGCCCACTGACTTCCTTCAATTCCTTCCAGAGGTTGAGGTTCTGGGGTAGGAGGTTGAGGAGGGGCATCACGCATACTAGCTTCAGGGGCATACCGTTCAAAGCCATTGCGTTCAGGTGGATTCACAACTCTTCCGGCACGAGTGATGACTTGACCAAATGGAGTTGGTGGGGGCATCACCGGTCATGGAGGAGAAGGAGGAGGACGTCCCATAGGAAGTTGAGATCGTTGGTTGGATTGTTGATGTTCTTCTTCGAGGAAGTTGTCTGCAGGAACAACAGTTCGAATAGATTCGTCGAATTCTTCGATTCTGTCGAGTTCTTCGATCGATATTCTTTGGTTTGGTTGTTCGGGTAACGCTTCTCGATAACCCATGTTTTTGGCATCGTAAACCCAATAGGGAGCGCCTTAATATCCGTCTCTTTTTCCTTCAACAAAATCTGCCTGCATTCGTTGAGCAATGGTTGGATGACCATTGTTGACCAAGTCATTAGCTTCTTGAGAATTCTCATCCATCCAATGACACCACATACTATCTGATGTTCTACCCTCATCATTATAGGTATACTCAACGGATGTTGATGGGGTGTTGAGTTGGAGGGGAGTAAGCATTTGGTCAATTTGACGGTTTATCATTGGCGTTGCCCCTTCCATCTCAAGAGGGGGGAAGAAAATGTCTGCTGATACTATAGTCTTTTAAGTATCAGGTAGGAACACTCGATAATGATGGTGGATATTGGTGTATCCGGTAAAAATAGCCCTTGGTGACCTCAGAGATAACGTCTTTCCGTCTGTTCGTTTCTGATATGGTACATGGATATAACATTCTCTGCCGAAAGGTTGAAGGTGCTGGATCGATGGATTAGAGCCATATAAAGGCTTATAAGAAGTTAGATCCTTTAATGCCGAATGAGGTTGTCGATTTTTTATATATACTGAGGTTAACACAGCCTCAGCCCATAACCTCTTATCATACGTCGATGCACTTTCAAGCATAGCTCTAATTGATTCTCCTAGCTTACGATTAAGAGGTTCCGCAACTCCATTTGACTCGGGGGAATACAGAGGGGACATCTCATGTATAATTCCCTTTGAATCAAAGAACCGTTTCTAGTCCTTGGTAACATATTCCCCTCCATTATCCGTTCGGAATGCTGCAGGAGTCTTGTGGTGTTGAAGTTCCATTTCTGCAACAAAATCTTTGATTATTTTAGTTGTCTTGGATATTTGTTTCATAAATCGAACCCACGCAACCCTGGTAGCATCATTGAGTAGAGTAATATAGTAAAAGGGAATTACCATATGATGGAACCGGAAAGGGTCCTCGTGAATTGGAATGAACAAGATCAAGTTTTTTCCTAACCTTCTTCGATGTTGATGTTCGAGGAAGCTGAGTTATTTTGCATTTGACGCAAGAGGAGCAGATGGAATTTGTAGGTCATGCTGTTATATTGGCATCGGAATACAACTGTAGCGATTTATCCATAGTCAATGGTGCTAAATGTCCGAGAGCCTGATGCCAGAAGTCATGAGCAATCTGGGCCGAATGTGATATCTCAGGAATTTCAAACAAATTTCCGTCAAAAACAGCTTCAAAAACAACTTTTGTTCCCTTGTTAATTGAAATATAGTACCCCTCTCCAAACTCTGTATATCCTTTTTCTCACAATTTCCTCCAAGAAATCAAAGGATGTGCCAAATCAGGAACATGCAAAACACCTCGAACACAGAAAGACGAAACTGATCCATCTCTCAGAACACAGTCCATCACCACATCTCCCCTGCCGACAATCTCCATGCTCTTTTGTGAACTGGATTTTACAAATCTGCCAAATACCGAGTAGTTGAGGAGACGTCCTGCAAAAGGGGTCATGTGTGAGGTACAGGCTGTGTCAAAGTGGAAGGATTTGTTCCTTACCTTTTGTTCATTGGTAGTAATATTTGCTTCCTCCGCCTTGTCCTTCTCATCTTTCTCTTCCTTTTCTGTATTGATCTTTTGCAGATGAAAACATTCATTTGAGGTATGTCCCTTGGACTTTCCTGGATTATGTTTCTTGAAACACGTGCAAGTCTTCGAGGAGGAGGAGGAGGAGTTGTTGGTATTGCCCAATTTCGCAAGTTTCTTCCCATTTTTCATATTACCCGAGGGTTTGGAAACAAAGAAAGCCGAATCGTCTTCGATCCCGGAAGTGTTGATTTCCATCAGTTGTTGCTTTACATCAGCATACGGCAAACTATCTTTCCTAGTAACATTATCGATTTCATTTTTATGGTGTTTAACCAAAAAACGCAACACAAAATCTTACTTGGCCTTATCTCAATTAAGAAAGGTAGCGAAGGGCTTTGGGTATGAAACAGAGGAGGTTTTCGAGAGTTTCGTAAGGTGGAGCCACTGGGACTCAAACTTGGATATAAATCCTGGTAAGTCTGTACCAGAATATTGAGTAGAAAGGGAAACCAGATTCGTTATCTGGGAGACAAGCGCAAAAGCTGAATCTCTATTATATTTGGTGCGAAGCCAGGTCCACATCAGGTGAGAGTCCTCACTACCGACAATTTTTTCCAAAATGTGTTGTAAGACCACGTGTATAAATATGTTTGACGCTGTATGGTCAAGATGCGCGAAAGTATCCATTTCTGTCTGATCAGCATCATCTGCTGGAGACACACCATCCACTACTACCTCGTAGACCTTAATGCCATTCAGAACTATATTCACCGAGGCACTCCATATCCGATAATTGTCTTGTCCAGCAAGTATCCTAATGCTATCGAGTTTCACATTTACTGGTGTTTTCTTCTCGACACAAGCCGAAAAAGAGAACATAGGATCATTTCCCGAACAGGTGCCAACTGGTGCCATTTCAACTGGTATTGTTGGTCGAGGAGAAGGAGGTAGTGAATTGAGTGGTGTTGTCGGAGGTTTGTTTACTTCAGGATATTCGACGGGAACAGAGTGAGAGTCGAATAAATTCTAACCAAGTGGACGATAATCAGGATTTGAATCAGTGTCGCGCATCCGGGCTCATAACCTATTCGATTATAACACCGAAGGTCTGAAGAGATCTATTAGAATCTCAAAAGAAGTATGCGAAGAATAAGTATTGCAAGTATAACAATTTCAAGAAGTGTTTGAAAGGCAATCATATACTGAGAAGAGGATTCCAGAGGAGATATTGTACTATTCCGATCGATGTCTGAGCAAGTCTAAAGAACTGTTCTCCAACCGGAGAAGCAGTATCTATATATACAATAATAAACGGGTGATTGTCCGTGACCACGGTCGCGAATGAATAACCATAACAGGAAGAGAAAACCTCCGCAACTGTACAAAAATACATAAGGACCATAAAGAATAAAACAGAACAATCTAGACACATTCTTTTAAGATAAGCTCTGATGAATCCCTCTTCCAACGGAACCAAAAGGAGGTCCTAGACAAGTTCTAACCGGAACTTTCTAGACAACCTAATAACAAACGATAACAAAAGTATTAAAAGTAATTAACACACCACATTATTCTTATCAATAAATTACCATCTTATCGTAAGGAGAATACTTAGAAAAGTACAATATTAGTAAAGAGAAATGTAGATACTTCTGTATTTCCAATAGCCATGGCACAGGAATGCTTGATGGTAGCATGACTTAGCAAGCATGGCGATAGGACTTGGATATGTTGGAAAATACTTCAAGTTAACTGAGAACTAGGCGGAAATACTCTATTTTGAGTAGCTAAAATTTCACAAATCTAACAAAGTAATCTTTGCTATTATTATATAAATATATACATTGTAATCTATTACAATTTACAATATGTAATAGTATTTTCCATCCAATTTTTAAACTAAATTATCAGAAAGATTTATAGATAGATTATCCAAAATATTATTTCATCTTCCTGAAAATTGGATTCTCCAATACTCAACATTGAGGCAGAAACAAATACAAGGTGTTTATAAATAACAGCTGCTGTATATATTTTGATTATATAGTTTTAGTACTAATTATTTGATTTATATTATAGACTTAAATTTTGTTGAGATTCCTATCCCTTTGCTGGTAGCAGACAAACAAAAGCGCCCACTTTTGGGTGGGCCGCATCTTGTCACTAATACTAACACCGCCACCAACTTAAACTGCCCCCTGGAATATAATACATTCGAAGATATCTGGTAGAAGCTTTTATTTACGAATTCCTGTGGCAGTGTGACAAGTTCTGTGGTGCAGAGTTGCATATAAATAGCAGTACTTTGGAGATTGTGAGAGTACTATCCTCCAGCCCAGTGGCAACCAGCTTCCCAGTTCCCATCTACCACACCACAACAACAACCATGAGCAGAGAAGCCCTCAGACCTTGGAATCTTAATGTCAACTACCTACCCCCACCACTTATACTTTCATCTCCACCATCCTCACCAAAAAATGTCAAAAAACAAAGTGCCAAGTGTCGTAGCATGGATGATCCCACTGGTCCAATGCGCACCTCCTCCTGACCACCACCACCAGCTACAGTAGTACAGCACCAACCTGGCATTATACCTGATGTGTCTTCACCCACTACTGAAGCTCCACCATGATTGCAAATACCAGGGGTGGTAGTGAGTGAAAACCAGTGGATAAGTCTATGACTGTGAGTCCACAGACTGTGAGTCAATTCGGTGATCTCAGTATCAGCAACCTCCTTTCAGATCATATAGTAACACTTCCCCCTCTTGCTACGCTCCATGGAGCAAGAAAATCAAACTATTCAAACATTGTGCCAAACATCATGCCAGACATCCATAAATTGAAATCTCTGGTGCCTCATTAAAACCCTCCTCCAATTGGTTGTGGTAGGCAGGGTAAGAGTGCAGTCTGTGGCCCAATATGGGATGGCCATCCCATTTATATTAGAAATCAAAATCTATTAATACCAATTTTGTGATCCTGTCTACCATAAGCACTGGGCATTTGTAAACTTCTCATGTTTCTGTCTTCCCAATGCCTTCATGAAGATATCTGCCGCATTCTGTAGTGTCAATATCCAGGAGTATTTGACTATGCCTCATTTGTGGAGATCTCTGTTGTTATGGTAATAAACATCCATATATTTCTTTCCAGACTTGATGATTCCACTGGTGAGATGTGCAAGTGCGCCTTCATTATCGCAGAGAATAGGGAGTGGCTTGTTTTCGTCGCTTTAGTCGTTTTCATTGTGTTTGACAGCTTTGCATAACTGCAATAGTCATCTGCCCTCTCTAGGGGCCTCTGAGCATGTGATATACTGGGTGTTTACTGTGGACATGGCAATGATGTCCTGCATCGGGGACTGCCAAGATATCATGCCATTCGAGATGGATATGTGACCTCCCTGACATGTTCATTCGGTGCTGTTGTTGGCACATTGTGAGTCTGTGTATCCAGCGAGGTTGGAGTGGTGTGTATCATACTGTATTTGGTACTCTCTCACGGACTTCGGATATTCTAGTACTCCATTCGGCTGCAGTCGAATGGCATGTGAAAGGTTTCAAATTGTAACAACTAACTGCTGCCACAGTATATGATATATCTGGTCTCGTGGCAAGCGCGATATACATGAGAGATCCCACTATTGCTTGGTATTCTCCGCGATCAGCTTCTCTCTGTCTCATCGAAGAGCTCCAACCTCACCTTGTCGTTGATAGTAGTTGTAGCTTTATAAGCATTCCCCATATGGAAGCGATTAAGCACAGGATCGATAAATCGTCTTTCACCTGGACAGGTCGTACTGTCCTCTATTCGGTCGATTGCAATTTCCAGAAAATGTCGAGCAGTGCCAAGTTTGGTGATCCTGTCAGTTCCAGTGAGAGCTGTCTTCATTCCTTCTGCCTCCTTTGCTGCCTGTCATCGGTAAGTTGAGAGCAGGTTGTCAATGTAGAAAAGTAGAAGATTACTACCCTTGTTTTGTATATAGAGATTTGGGTCAGCCTCTGATTGGAAGAAATCGAATGATCGGAGATATGAGTTCATATGCGGATACACGAGATATGGCACCTGCAAAGACCATAAAGTGCTTTTCGTAGTCGGACAACTCTGACATTCAAGTCTTCCCCCTCAGGGTTGTCGTCTGTGTGATACTCAATATGGGGCCAGCCCTCTAGTAGCTCCATGAGCAGGACATCATTGTCGACGTCACAGTAAAGGGATGCAGTGACCACGTCGAGATGATCGATGGTCAAGTTGTTTTGCGCTGTGATGCTGATTAGCTGTTGAAACGTGGTGAGTTTGCCGACCGGAGGGTATGTTTCTCCCTAGTGCATTCTTTCATATCCTTGCATCTCTAGCCTGGCTTTGTAGTGTGTTGAGCTGACAGGATGACATTTAGTCTTGAAAACCCATTTTGAACCAATTGGCCTTGCTCCGAAATCAGTTCGTAGTTCTTGTACACTGACTTGTGAAAAGGTCTCGGTATGTATGATACAGTTGCTTTTCTCCATCATCGTGGATTGCCATTGATTCTTGAGTGTATTAGGCATCACTTCCTCATATGAGCACGGATCACCAACAATGGTAGTCAACGCTAGAGCATTATGCATCAGTTCAGAGACATTTACCTGTACTCTGCTTCTTGTGACTCTGTCTGTCAGTACTGGGGCTTTCTTTGATCTTTTAGTAGTAGCCACCACAGATCGTCACAATAGTCTTAGTGTGATAATGTCATCTCTTAATGGCGCTTGATGATGAGATTCGAGGGTTGGACAGTGACTGCTATCTCCATTGACTGTGTGTCTGTGCGTCCTCATCAGGAGCCATGTGCGTGTGTGAGTGTGGCCAATGTTCACACCTGAAGCAGGTGGACTTTGATCTCCATGCCCATCTGTACTGTGCCCAGTTAAATGAAGATCGGAATTTGCACCTGCTGTGGCGGGATTCCCAGCGACTAGCCGGCGGGCAACCTGATCAGTGGGGCCATGAGACATGCTTTCACATATTCCACTCGTATCCTGAGTGCGGCTGTGAGCCATGCTCTCATCTGTTCCACTGGCATCTCCATCCTCAGTATATGTTCCTTGTTGCGGTAGACCGAATATGCCAATTTTGGTCATCTCTTTTGGCTCATCATCGTGAACAGCCTGCTCACATTTTAGTGATTGCAGGCATGATATATCGGTATTCCTTTCCTCATCAAATATAAGATCCAATTGAGTCTTTCCTGTGTTATGCTCTGAGTTCCAGATTATTCATAATGTCCTGCAGGCATGCATGTAGCCGACCACCATGCAGGTATTTCACTGTGCTCCCAGCTTCTGGTCTGTTCTCTGCTTTTCTGGGACCAGACTGCTGGCGTAGCATCCAAATCAGCTTAGATGGTGGCGAGGTGCGTTATAATTGATTTCCTTGCATGTGGGATCATCCAGAGGTTTATCAAATTCAGGCTTGCACGACAAATGCAGCATCTTGTATGGCATATCTTATGGGCCTTGAATCCCTCGAGATCATCTTTTCTTGTGAGTCCCATATTGGGCATGCGCTGATGGAGGTATGCAGCGGTGTTGACTGCTTCCCCCCAAAACTCGAGTGGTGCCTGAGAATCCAGTATCATTGCTCTTGCCCTTTCAGTGATTGTGCAAATCATCCTCCCCACAACGCCATTCTTATAATGGGTGTACAGAGCACATAACCCCAGTTCTGTGCCCCGTGCTGCAAGTAGCACGGGGAAGAGCTTGTTATCATATTCTCCCCTGCCATTAGCACATTGAAAATGTTTGATATTGTAGCACCTTGTATTGATTTCAGCTGGGTGGTGCCGATAGACTGGGATACAGATCTCTTTCTTTGTGTCAGGGAGTAAGTAGACTGTCATCCATTGTGTGTAGTCATCAACAAAGATTACATAGTGTAGATGGCCTGGCTTGGTTGGTATTGAGAAGGGACTACAGGTATCTGAGTGCACAAGTTCGAATGGTGCGGTAGTCCTTTTGACTGTAGTTCAAAGAAACTTTTGTTTATGCTTGCCTTGCAAGCAAACATCCCACATAATATCGTGGAGGTTATTGAGTCCATCAATTAGAGATTCCATCCTTGTGGGATTGAGATGTGCTAATCTTCAGTGCCATGGTCCTGCAGTAATCATGGATTTTGGAGTGACATTGGAAGCTGTCTGCGATGGTGTCTTACCCTCCTTGCGAGAGGAGGTTGTGGCTTTTGACTTGAGGGCCACCTGGGAATCAGTTGATATGGCTTCAGAGGTAAGAGTGTGAGGTGATTGGAGAATATGGAGATCTCCGATGCGGTTCACAGTGATAGAAGCAGTCGATGTTGCATTTGCTGATATGATGCAGTTTCCACGTCACAAGGTCATTGTATATCCTGTGTGTTTGAGTTGGCTTATTGATAGCAAAGATAGTCGAAAAGTTGGAGTATAGAGAGCAGCCAATTGCAAGTCTTGAGTGAGATGGGCCAGTCTGTGACATTGGGCAGTGTAAGTTGTATTGTCTCCAAGTTGCATGGTGATCGGGAAAGGCAGTCTATTGTATGAAATGAAGAGGCTTCTATTGTTGCACATGTTGTGAGAAGCTTCTGAGTCTACCACCCACATTGGCAATGTTGCAGTTGATGATGTAAGTGCAGCATCTGTGGTGTTTGGTAGTCAAAATTGATCTCGATCACCAGCCAAAGTTCAATGCTGTGTCAGTGCCCAAATGGCTTCTGCCATCAAGTCTGTAGTGCTTCGTTTGTTGACCACGTTCTGGGCTTCAAGACCTCGTCGGGGACTGTGGCATTTGTCTTTCCTATGGCCAGGTTTTTTACCGTGCAAGCAAAGCACTTATTCGTGCTTCTTTTGGTTACAGCCTACGCTTCCTCATTGGAGTCATGTGAGAATGCCACAGCTTTCGGTAGTATGATTGTTCATTTTGCAGTGGGTGTAGCTGTATTCCTTCAGGTCTTTGTTTACTCCACAGTCTCTGCCAAAATTTCCTCCTCCGCAGCATTGTTTGTTTCCTCCTCCTCCATACTTGCCATATCCTCTGTGATGCTAATTGTGGAGAGCGGATCCGGCTGACTTGTCTCCAATCTCCCTGGGCAAGCTCAGTTCAATCAGCATGCTGTTGTAGTTGGTCCATAACTTGCGGAGCCATTTGGACTGGAATTTGTTTCTCAAGTATCGTAATAGTCGTATTATATTCTATAGGCATGGCAGAGAAGGGATGAGTTTTCAGTGTTTTGTAGGAGATGGCTTCATGAGATCCGATCAGTATCTTGCATTGAGTGATCAGTCTAGTAAAGTAATGTGCTATCTTCTCCACTGTGAGTGGGCATAGAGTTTGAAATTTGCGAACAATCTGAGTTTGACCGACCTGATGTTCATAATGTCCAATTGACCTTGTAGTATCTGCCACATTTCAACTGGATCGTCAATGTTATATATCCATGGAAGCAAATTGTATGTGCAACCAAGATGGATCAGAGCAATGGCATCATTGGCTTCTAATACAACTCCATCTGCAGAATGCATGCAGCAGATCCGTTACCCTTGGGAAGGAGCTCCTCTCCAGTGCCAATGTTGTTTGCCCTCATTGCGACTAGCAGGTGGCATACCATTTTCCTCCAGGTAGGGTAATTATCATGAGGGAGCTTGGGAATAAATCCGTGATCGGTTTTAAACATTTTGGTAGTGGCAGACATCATGTGAAGTAGTTGTGGTGTCAAGTTTTAATGTTATTTATATGGTTGTTGGTATGGTGATGATTGTGGGTTTGGGTTGTTGATGCTCTTGTAGATTGTGAGATGAAAGTAGTATAAAGTGACTTCAGTAGGCCACCTCCAGGCTCATAATCTGTTGCACATGTAAAGCTGATTAAGTCTATTCTACTATCCAAGGAGAAGCTCTGTCTTTATATACATCAGAGCCTGGAACTCGATGGAAGTCCATGGAAGCTCATGATTGCAAATACCAGTGGCAGGGTCAAGTGAAAACCAGTGAATGAGTCTACGACTGTGAGTCCACAGCCGGTGAGTCAATGCGGCGATCTCAGTATCTGCAACTTCCTTTCAGATCATATAGTAACAAAACACACTCATAAAACCATTTCAAAGTTTGACAGATCTTCCTGAGCTTCCCACATTCGACCCAATACAACATATCTTCCCTTCTCATTAATCATGGAAATGATTGCCTATCTTGTTCCCCATGCTGGATGCCATTTCTCCAATTCAAATCATCAATCTCTTGCTTACCAACTCCATTATACCACAGCATGTAGCCATCACCAATTCCTATGCCCAGCAGCAGCAACTTGAGCAAGAGAAGGAGCTGCAGCATTCCGGGCAGCCAGTTACTGCTAAGAATCTTTATATCTGGCTGGAAAGTCAATTTCATAGGGGTCTGATTGGAGTTTCTCGTGAGAGGTACTGGATGGAGGATGGAGTTTCCCTTCCCAAGAATGGATTACCACCAGCAGTCTACCTTGGCAAGACTTGCTTTCAGGAGTACTGCCGCTTCTTCCATGTTTCTGCATATAATTCCCCAACTGAAACTCCTGAAGGCTTTCCTTGTTGGCATTCAAAGGTGGATATTCTGTTGGAGCAGCTGTGGTTTTTGTCACAGCAGTACTAAGTCCCTGGCAGCAATGTTACTATTGATGAAGTCATGGTTCTATTCACAGGCAGGTCTATTCACATTACAAAGATGCCAAACAAGTCTATTAGTCAAGAACATAAGTTTGTCTGCATGGTGGAGAAGGGCTATGTCTAAGTCTCTGCTCTTAAAGTTAATATTTAATTACATACTATTTCAATTATTATGTTGATATTGACAAAAAATATAGCATTCCATCAATTCAAGCTAATATAGTAACAGTGCCAGTGTCTTAATTTATCCCACAGTTTTATCCAATCTTATATGAATATTGAGTTAATAATTTAATTGCAATTGGAAATTATCCCTGAGTTGAATATTAGATAGTCAAACTCTGTATTTAAGATTTTATATATAGTATCAATCATATTTATTATAGTATTATACAATATCACTCAAATACTATTGCCTTTAATAATACCTTGAAGGTGTAATATTATACAGTATAAATTCTACATATTTTGTTTGTTTAAATAGTATATAAACTATATTGTCATACTGGATGTATACAAAATTCTTCCTTCCACTTTAGTATTAATTATTGCTGCAATTATTTCAAAACCAAGTCTATCACCACATTACTACGAAATTTAGTTCTAAGATTTTCATTGTATATACAGTGTAAAGTATAATTATTGGTGTCAGTTTTGGGTGATAGTCTATCAAAA
>Ga0307515_10005257_pt1 | contig 26313 bp, 25 predicted proteins | sample 17_EM_MG_FD_194513 | JGI IMG/M metagenome (GOLD analysis project Ga0307515, IMG submission 194513) | Populus trichocarpa ectomycorrhiza microbial communities from riparian zone in the Pacific Northwest, United States - 17_EM | ecosystem: Host-associated > Plants > Roots > Unclassified | place... | reverse complement strand
CAGCTTGCAGCCCTTTTCCGACGGCGCCAGATCATTCATTTCGATCGAAAGATTGCCGGAAGCTCCGGCATCCTGCGCCAATGCGTCCTCGCCCGCATAGAAGAGTGCCAGGAAGGCCAGGGGCAGCAATCGATCGAATTTCATCATGGTCTATCCATTCTCAAACACTGGTGTCGCGGCTGCGAAAACCTGCCGCCTGGAAAGCTGAACCGCAGCCGCGCATTGCATCGCCACAATTAAACTTGACTACGAAAATCCTGTATTGCGTCCATAATAAAAGATGAGTAATGAAGTCAAGATACTAATCGCAATGACCCGGCCGAAGAAGGGGAGCAATCCCCCGTTTTTGGCCGCCATGATCAGGACCTGAAGCCTGTGACACCCAATGAACCAGATGCCGTGCCGGTCGTTTTGCCGGCAAGCCAGACGCAACGTGTCGTTGAAAGCCGCGAACTCTTCCGTGGCGAAAACGAAATCCTGATCTCGCATGACGGCGCCATCTACCGCATGAAAATCACCCGCCAGGGCAAACTTATTCTGAACAAATAGGCCAGACACATGACGCAAACGCCCCGCCCGACCCCGTCCGAAATCCGCGCCTACCGGACAGCCAACCCCAAAATGCGCGAGCGCGATATCGCAGCTCAGCTGGGCATTTCGGAAGCCGCCCTCGTTGCGGCCGAATGCGGCCTGACCGCCATTCGCATCGATGGCGACGCCAACCGTTTCCTCGAGCGGGCGGCCGAGCTCGGCGAAGTCATGGCGCTGACCCGTAACGAAAGCGCCGTTCATGAGAAGATCGGCGTGTTCGAGAACATCACCCCCGGCAAGCATGCCGCGATCGTGCTCGGAGAAAACATCGACCTGCGCATCTTTCCCGGTGCCTGGGCGCACGGCTTTGCCGTGACGAAAACCGATGGCAACGACGTGCGCCGCAGTCTGCAATTCTTCGACAGCCAAGGAACGGCCGTTCACAAGGTGCACCTGCGCCCGGCTTCCAATCTCGACGCCTATCAGGGCATCGTCGATGCCTTCAGGCTGGACGATCAGTCACAGGAATTCGCTGCGGTTGCTGCTGTCGAAAGCATTTCCGAAGATGAAAGCGCCTCCGTCGATGTTGCCACGCTGCGCGACGAATGGAGCAGGATGACCGACACGCATCAGTTCCATGGCCTGCTGCGCAAGCTCAAGCTCGGCCGCCGTCAGGCGCTGCAGTCGATCGGTGAGGATTACGCCTGGAAGCTGCAGCCCGAAGCCGTCGAAGACATGATGCGCTCTTCGGCGAAGGTCGAGCTGCCGATCATGTGCTTCGTCGGCAATCACGGCATTATCCAGATTCATTCCGGTGCCATCGCCAACATCCAGACGATGGGTCCCTGGCTCAACATCATGGATCCGACCTTCCACCTGCACCTGCGCACCGATCACCTCGCGGAAATCTGGGCTGTCCGCAAGCCGACGGCCGACGGCCACGTGACGTCGCTCGAAGCGCTCGACGCCAAAGGCGAAATGGTCATCCAGTTCTTCGGCAAGCGCAAGGAAGGCTTCGCCGAGCGCGAAGAATGGCGCGCTGTCATGGAAAACCTTGCCCGGCTCGATATCACCGAAGCAGCCTGAAGGGACCGATCATGAAGACCTCCTATGATTTCCGCCGGCTGCGTTCCTGGGAACTGGCTCTGGCGATCTTCGCGGTGTCCACCCCCTTCGTCCTGCCAGTTGCCCTTCCGGATGGTCCGTCCTTCGTGCGTGCGGCCGTCGCCCAGGAAATGCAGAAGGCGGACACCTCCCGGCTGGTCTCCGTCGGCGGCGCCATTACCGAGATCGTTTACGCGCTCGGCGAAGAAGGCAAGCTTGTCGGCCGCGATTCGACCAGTGTCTATCCGGAGGCAGCCACCAAGCTTCCGGATGTCGGCTACATGCGGCAATTGTCGCCGGAAGGTGTGATCGCCATCAACCCCAGCGCCATCATCGCCGTCGAAGGCAGCGGTCCGCCGGAGACGCTCAACGTTCTCAAGGACGCAAAAATCCCGTTCCAGACGGTTTCGGAAAAATTCGACCGCGACGGAATTCTTGCAAAGATCCGCACAGTCGGCGATTTCCTCGGCGTGCCGGAAAAGGCGGCGGTTCTCTCCGATCAGGTCAAGACCGATCTCGATGCAGCGGTAGCCGATGCCACCAAGCGTCCCGAGAGCGAACGCAAGCGCGTCATCTTCATCCTGAGCACGCAGGGCGGAAAGATCATGGCGTCCGGCACCGGCACCGCGGCCGACGGGATCATCACGCTGTCCGGCGCCGTCAACGCCACGGGCGGCTTCCCCGGCTACAAGCCGCTGACCGACGAAGCGATCATTGAGGCCAAGCCCGATGTCGTCCTGATGATGAGCCGCAGCGGCGGCCATGCGGCAACCGATGACGAACTTTTCGCCCATCCCGCCCTCAGCCTGACGCCCGCGGCAAAGACGAAGGCGGTGATCCGCATGGACGGCCTGCATCTGCTCGGCTTCGGACCGCGCACAGCAAGCACGGTGCGCGAACTCAACGCGGCGATCTACGGAAAAAAACCGAATGCCTCGCAGTGAAATGGCCGCCGGTGACGGCCCGCTGCGGTCGTTTGCGGCGCGCTTGAAATCCGACTGGCACATGGGCGACCGGTCGCGGCTGGCCCAATTGCTGATCCTTGTGCTCATCGCGATCGCCGTTTTGATGTTTGTTGCCTCCATCATGACCGGGGCAGCCGACGCTTCGCTCGGTAATGTCTTGCGTTGGCTCCTCGGAGTGGAAGGCGCCGAGCAGGCACTGAGTGTGCGCGACCGTATCATCATCCTCGACATCCGCCTGCCCCGCGCCGTCATGGGGCTGCTGGTCGGTGCCTCGCTTGCCGTATCCGGCACAATCATGCAGGGCCTCTTTCGCAACCCGCTCGCCGACCCGGCGCTCGTCGGCATATCCTCCGGCGCCAGCCTGGGCGCCGTGCTGACGATCGTGCTCGGCAACTCCCTTTTCGGCCCGCTCTTTGCCGTCTTCGGCTTCTATGCGCTGCCGGTCGCCGCGTTCCTCGGCTGCCTCTTCACGACAATATTGCTGTACCGGATCGCGACACGCAGCGGCCAGACCTCGGTCGCGACGATGCTGCTTGCGGGCATCGCGCTCGCCGCACTTGCCAACGCCGTGACCGGCGTCCTCATCTTCATCGCCGACGACAAGCAGTTGCGCGACCTGACCTTCTGGGGCCTCGGATCGCTCGCCGGAGCAAACTGGACGAAGATACTCTCCGCCGCGCCGATCGTTCTGGTTTCTCTCGCCGTCGTGCCGTTTCTGGCGCGCGGCCTCAATGCCCTGACGCTCGGTGAAGCAGCGGCCTTCCACATGGGTATTCCGGTTCAGAGGCTGAAGAACATCGCCATCGTCAGCGTCGCCGCATTGACCGGTGCTTCCGTCGCCGTCAGCGGTGGTATCGGTTTCGTCGGCATCGTCGTGCCGCATGTGCTGCGGATGATCATCGGTCCGGATCACCGTTATCTCCTGCCTGCATCCGCCCTGCTTGGCGGCACGCTGCTGATCTTCGCCGATATGATCGCCCGCACCATCGTTCCGCCGGCGGAATTGCCGATCGGCATCATCACCGCTTTCGCCGGTGCCCCTTTCTTCCTGTGGATCCTGCTCCGCGGGCGCTCCCATATGGGGCTTTAGACCATGATCAAGGCCAGCAATCTCTCCGTCCGGCTTTCCGGAAAACAGGTGCTGCACAGCGTCAGCATCGAGGCCGCCGCCGGACAACTGACGGCAATCGTCGGCCCTAACGGCTCGGGCAAGACCACCAGCCTCAAGGCGATCGCCGGCGAACTCGCCTATGACGGCACCGTCAGCATCAACGGCCACGATATTTCGGTGCTGAAACCCTGGGAACTGGCGCTGAAGCGCGCCGTGCTGCCGCAGTCCACCATTATCTCCTTTCCCTTCACCGTGCGCGAAATCGTCCGCATGGGGCTCTCGGTCGGCGCCAAGGCAGACGCTGGAGAAACGGATCGCATCGCCAGGGACGCGCTGGAAGCCGTCGACCTGTCCGGCTTTGCCGGCCGCTTCTATCAGGAGCTTTCCGGAGGCGAGCAGCAGCGCGTCCAGCTTGCCCGCGCACTCTGTCAGATTTGGGAACCGGTCCGGCACGGCGAGCCTGCGTTCCTGTTACTGGACGAGCCTGTCTCCAGTCTCGACATCCGCCACCAGCTGACCATCATGCGGCTTGCCCGGAATTTCTGCGAACGCGGCGGCGGCGTCATCGCCATCATGCACGACCTCAATCTGACGGCGATGTTTGCCGACAGAATGATCATGATGAAGGCCGGACATGTTCACACCGCGGGGCATCCGAACGAAGTGATGACGGACGCCGTCATGGAAGCGGTCTTCGGTTGCGCCATGCGGGTCAACGCCACGCCTGTCGGCAGTGTCCCTTTCGTTCTGCCGCACACCGCAGTGGGTTGAACCACCGGCGCTCGCCTCCAGAGTGGAACCAAATACAACCTTGCGCGTTGATATTGCGAACCGCTGACACGGTGATGATGTCACATGTCGGTACGATCGCACATCGGGGCCAGCCTTGAAACCACAGGCCCGACGCACATAGGAGTTTTCACCATGGCAACAGGTCTCTTTTCAGGCTCCAGCGCAAAGAAGCGCCTCGTTGATACGCCGATCGAAGATCAGATCAGCGAAATTCGCGACGAGATCGCATCGCTCGCAAAGCTCCTTTCGCAGCGCGGCGCCGAAGCCTCGAAGGACGTGCGCGCCAGAGCTGCCGAAGCCTCCAGCGACGTTCGGGCAAGAGCCCATGATGCGCGCGATCACGCCGAAGCTGGCCTGCAGGACCTTTTAGAAAATGGCGAAGCGCTGTTTGCCGAACTGCGCAGCCGCTATGCGGTCACCGAGAAACAGGTACGCCACACAGTGCGCAAGCATCCGGTTGCAACCTTGGGGGCGGCCGCTGCGCTTGGTCTTCTCGTCGCAGCGCTCATCCGCCGCTAAGCGATCCCGATAAGGGCGGCAGCGATCGAACCACTGCCGCCTGACGCCGCGTAGCGAGACCGGAGACAAGAGGATTGTCATCCGGTCTTTTCGTCCTCTTCCGCCTTCTGGAGAAAAAAATGGGTCCTTTGGCCGCAATGCTTTCGGCTCTCGTGGTGACGGACGTCGGCGTCACCGTGTCGCGCTACAAGCGCAACGGGGCCCTCTGGTTCGTTGCATCGCTGTTTTTCTTGACCGCCTACATTTTCGCGCTCGTAGCCGGCGCCATCTACCTGAGTGCCGTCTATACGCCCGTACAGGCCACGATTATCCTTGCCGTCGTTTCACTGGTCATTGGACTTGTCATCATCGGCATCATGTATGCGCTGAATGCGCGGGACCAGCGCATTGCCGCGGAAAAGCGTCGCCGGTCGCAGGCGCAGACCACCTTTGCCATTGCCACGGCGCTCACCCTTTTCCGCAGGCAGCCGCTCCTGGCTGCCGGTCTTGCGGTGGGGATTGGCACAGTGCTTGGATTACTGCGAAAGTCGGGCGACAGCGATCGTTCCTGAAATGCTGTGAGCGAAAACGCTCAGAGCGGCAGTCGGACGATCGCTGTCAACCCTGCCCGCAAATATTCGACCTTCACCGAGCTGCCCATCACCTTGTCGAGGCTTCGCTCGATGAGGATAGATCCAAACCCGCGCCGCGTCGGCTCGTCGACGGGCGGACCGCCAACCTCCGTCCATGTCATATGCAGAACGCGATGGCCGTCTTCATCGACACCGCGCGCGGTCAATACCACCTTGCCGCCAGGAACCGACAGCGATCCGTATTTCGCGGCATTGGTTGCCAGTTCGTGCAGAACCAGCCCGAGGCCGACGGCTTGATCCGGGCCGAGCAAAATCTCGTCCTTGTGGATTTCGACCTGCTGTCCATAGTCACGCACATGCGGCGCCAGTTGTTTGGCAAGCAGCGCGGAAAGGCGGATCTCGCCCCATTCATGATCCGATAGCAGCCCATGCGCTTCCGAAATCGCCTGAAGCCTGCCGGCAAATGCCGTCATGAACTCCTGCGGGTCGCTAGTGCGCCGCAGCGTCTGGCGGGCTAATGACTGCAGCATCGCAAGCGTGTTCTTGACCCGATGGTTGAGTTCGCGCAGCAGCAACCGGGTCCGCTGGGCCGACCCCTGTTCCTCGGTTACGTCGATATTGATTCCGAGAAAAAGCGTCGGCTTGCCTCGGGCGTCACGTTCGTGCACGCGGCCACGGCCGAGCAGCCAGCGCCCGGTGGAGGCCACCCGGAAAGTTCCGTCATACTCTTCATCCTGCGCCATGGCGGAACGCAGCTTCGAAAGCGTCGCTGCGCGGTCGTCATGATGGATGGCACTAAAAATATCTCTGGCATGGACGCTTTTGGTCGGCGTCATGCCGAACATGCGCAGCATCGGCTGGTTGCATGAAACATTGCCGGAGCGGACATCCCAGAGCCAGCTGCCGACATTGGCCGCATCCAGCGCCATGGCGTGCCGCTGCTCCTCTCGGGAAAGGGCGGCTTCCTTCAGCGCACGCTGATGCGCCTCGTGCTTCAACTTGAAGAGCGAGGAGGCAATACGCGACAGTCTCTGCAATTGCGTCACGAGCAGAGGCGCCAGATCGAGGCGCGGCTTGACATCGAAAACACAGATCGTGCCCACCGGCTGCTCGTCGATGACCAGCGGAACGCCTGCATAAAACCGTAGAAACGGTGCACCCACGACACGCGGCTGGCTGGCAAATCGAGGATCTGCAGCCGCATCTGCGACAATCAGCGCCTCATCGGAAGACCCGGCTATCGTATGCATGCAAAACGACTCCGCCGAAGGCGCGTGCTTCTCGTCGGTTCCGACTGCTGCCTTGAACCATTGATCCTTGGCGTCGACAAGTGTCACCAACGCAACCGGAGCATCGAAAAGACTGGCAGCGATCTCGGCAAGGTCGTGGAAATCTGCATCCGGCTCGGCCATATCCGGGACGACTGAATGTAGGACACCAAGCCGCTGCGCCGATGTCAGCGTCGCGGCGGCTGCTGTCTGCGGATCGTTATTTTTTCCGGTCATGAATTTCCACACCCAGCCCCGGGCGCCGTCACTGTCTGGAACCCGCTGCATCCTCTTTGCAGCGCGCCTGCCGCAGTTTCTGCACGATTGTGGCCAACGACGCAATCATACCCTGACGGCATGATGCCCCGCACGGAGAAACATCCTCTAAATCTCGAAACAACAGTTGCGGGACATCGAAAATTTACTATCAGGACACGAAAGCCCGCGACGTGATCGGTGCAGACGTGGCGTCAGGACCGTATTCGTTTTCGCCGGTGATCTGCAGGATATCCTGAAGTCGCTGGCGGGCGCGATTGACGCGGCTCTTGATCGTCCCGAGCGCGCAGCCGCAGATTTCCGCCGCTTCTTCGTAGGAAAACCCGGACGCGCCCACCAGAATGATCGCCTCCCGCTGGTCTGGCGGCAATGTTTCGAGGGCACGCTTGAAATCCTGGAGATCGAGCGAGCCATACTGTGCCGGATGCTGGGCAAGCGACTCGGTGAAATAGCCGTCACTGTCCTGAACCTCGCGGCCGCGCTTGCGCATCTGGCTATAAAGCTCGTTGCGCAAGATGGTGAACAGCCACGCCTTCATGTTCGTGCCCATCTCGAAATGGTCCTGCTTGGCCCATGCCTTCATGATGGTATCCTGAACAAGATCATCGGCCCGGTCGTGCCGGCCGATCAACGACATGGCAAAGGCGCGCAGGCTGGGAAGGGCTGCGAGCATCTCACGCTTGAAACTGGGTTCCCCAGACGTCATGCCACCGCTCATTCTGCCACATCCGCCATCGACTGGCGTTCGACCGCATCGAGTTTCTCAAGCAGGTCGAGGAACCGGTCCGGAATGGCTTCTTCCTGTACAGAAAGATAGAGTGCGCGGAGCTTCGTTGCAATCTGCGCGTTTGGATTGTCGGTACGCACAGACATTGCAGCCTCGCGCCCTGCCCCAGTTTTGTAGGTCATAAAGTCAAAATACCTTCAGAAGTTCATCTGGCTGCATAATGCGCCGCGAAAAAATTTGTTCCACCGAAAGGAACCTTTTTTTTCGCATCGCGTTTCCCCGCTGTCATGGCCATCACATCGGCCAGATTGAGGGAGTTCATATATGTCACTTTCCACCCGGATCGCCCCGTTCCTGCCCTATTTGCGCAGATATTCGCGTGCGTTGACCGGATCGCAGACCTCGGGCGACGCGTATGTCGCAGCCGTTCTGGAGGCGCTGATCGCAGATGTCGCCATCTTCCCGCAAGCCAGCAGCGACAGGGTCGCACTGTTTCAGCTCTATACGAAGCTCTTCGGCTCATCGTCCGTTTTGATCCCGGAACCGGTGTCTCCGTTTGCGTGGGAAAAGCGGGCATCGATCAATCTCGCGTCCGTCTCGCCGCTCGCCCGCCAGGCCTTTCTCCTCGTTTCGGTCGAAGGGTTCCGCACGAGCGAGGCAGCCGAAGTCCTCGACACGAGCGAGAGCGGCATGAACCAGTTGCTTGAGCGCGCATCCGAAGAGATTTCCCGCCAGGTCGCAACCGATATCATGATCATCGAGGACGAGCCGCTGATTGCGATCGACATCGAACAGATGGTCGAGAGCCTCGGGCATAAGGTCACAGGCATCGCGCGCACGCGTGACGAGGCCGTGGCCCTGTTCAAGGCGACAAGGCCGAGCATGGTGCTTGCCGATATTCAGCTTGCCGACGGCAGCTCGGGTATCGATGCGGTCAACGATATCTTGAAGAACACGGCCATTCCGGTGATTTTCATCACGGCGTTCCCCGAACGTCTACTGACCGGCGAGCGGCCGGAGCCGACTTTCCTGGTCACCAAGCCGTTTAACCCGGACATGGTCAAGGCGCTGATAAGCCAGGCGCTGTTCTTCAACGAATCCACCAAGGCCGCGGCCTGAGATTGCTTGCCCGGAACATCCGGGCGAACAATCTCTCCATCCAATGACGCGGGGCGCTAAAGGCGCCCTGGTGAAACATGCCGACATATGAGCCCGGCCAGTTTCCTGTCGAAATACCGATCGGACGAATGCGCTTTTTTCGTGGGCGCGGGAGCTGAGCGAACAATCGATCAGAGAATGGAAGGCATATCGCGTGGGCAATGCAGGCAGTTCAGCCCCCATCAAGACCGGAACAAATACCAGCGCGGTCTTGATGGAGCTGGTTTTGAAGAAATCAGGTTCGGGCTATCTCTATCAATCGGACGATCTTGACGCCGTCCTTTCCGGAAATCTGCCTGAAGGACTGCAGTCGCTGGCAACGGCAAAGCAGGCAGACGAGGAGACGTTCGGGGCCGAAGATGGCGCCCGTTTGACCGCGCTGAAACGCGATGTGGCGCGCAACAACAATCCCGCCTCGACGGAAATCGACGTGGCGTCTGCCACCGGTATCCTGACTTACCGGATAGATATCGAACGTGTCGATACGCAGGGGATGACCGGAATTCTTTCCGTGATTACCGACATTTCGGAAACCCGGCATCGCGAGCGCATCCTGAAAACCCTGCTGCGCGAACTCAGCCATCGCTCGAAGAACCTGCTGGCGATCATCCAGGGGATCGCAACGCAGACAGCGCGCCAGGCCCTATCGCTGGACTATTTTCTCACCAAATTTCGCGGGCGTATCCAGTCGCTTGCCTATTCACAGGACCTCGTCACCGATTCCAGCTGGCGGGGCGCCTATCTCTTCGCGCTGATCGAGCGGCAATTCAGCGCCTACTGGCCCGATTCCGAAACGCCGATCTCCATAAACGGCATCAATGCCCATCTCTCGCCGAATGCGACGCTGCATATCGGGCTAGCGCTGCACGAACTTATCGTCAATTCCGCATCCCATGGCGCGATCTCGGCGGGTGTGAACTCGCTGACGATCGACTGTTTCGAGACGATCCTCGACGACAATGATGCCATCGAACTGGCCTGGATCGAACACCTGCCGCCTGCTGCCAGCTTGCGGGAAGCAGACGAACACACATTTGCGCGCACGGTGCTGGAGCGTGTCGTGCCGGTAGCGATCGGCGGCAGGGCGATGTACCTGACGTCACCCGATCGCATAGAATATCACCTGACCATTCCATCTCGGGAATACGAAATCATCGACCGCATCGAGGAATGACCTCGTCCGCGGACGCACCAGTATGCGTTTTCAGGGGAAAACACCTTTCGAGCAGACGCTTGAAAAAGAACAGCCAGCGCCCGGGGAAGGCACTGGCTGATATTGACAACTCACCGAGGGGGCGTGTGAGCTGAATGCCGGATCATTTATGGGTGGTTCGCATTGGGGGCGACACGAACCACTATCCGGACATCATCTAAACGAACCCACCGGGGAAAAGTTCCGCTCGGTTTTTCATTTTTTTCAACAATACTCTTCACGCATCGAAACGGTCGCGTTCAGAGCGCTTCCAGTTCGGCGCGATGCCGATAAAGGCTCAAGAACTTGCGATAGTCGCGGTCATAGGTTTCCCGCATCTCCGCGTTTGGATATCGTGCGTGCCCACCAGGTGACATGGCCGGTCCGGCTGCGCCAAGATCCGGATAGAGACCGCCTGCGACCGACGCGACCATGGCGGTGCCCAAAAGAACAGCGTCGTTCGTTTCCGGCACGACGACCGTGCAACCCGTCACGTCGGAGTAGAGCTCCATCAATAGCGGATTGCGCACATGGCCGCCTGTTATGTGCAGCGTGTCGAGATCGTAACCAGCCTGTTTCATTGTTTCCAGAATATGACGGATTCCGAGCGCGATGGCGACACAGGTGCGCCAGTAGAGCCGGCAAAGCGCATCGAACGAACTGTCGAGCGTCAGGCCGCTGATCACGCCGAGCGCGTGCGGATCGGCGAGCGGCGAGCGGTTTCCGTGAAAATCCGGCAGTACATGCAGCCGCGCGGCAAACTCAGCTCCATGAGCGGCCCGCAGTTCCTGAATGCGCAGAACGATCCTCTGATGAACTTCGGCATCCGGCTCCCCGCCGGCGCTGTGGCTGCGGACGACATGATCGAGCAGCGCGCCGGTTGCCGACTGTCCGCCCTCGATCAGCCAGCTGTCTGGAAAGGCTGCCTCGAAATAGGGGCCCCACATTCCAAAGCCCGATTTCATCTCCTTGGAGAAGGCGACGATACAGCTGGAGGTTCCGGCGATCAGGGCAAGTTGGCGCTCCAGCCGCTCCGGCTCGCCGGCAAATTCGCCGAGAACACCGATGGCGCCGGCATAGGCATCGATCAGCCCTGTCGCCACCTGGCAGGTCTCATGCAGGCCCAGTTCTGCCGCGGCCGCAGCGGTCAGATGTCCTGTCGATTGCCCGACCGGCAATGTCGTCTCAGGCAGTCCGCCCCGCTCCCGCAGGTCCTCAAGCCCGATCCTGGCCAGGAACCCGTCCTGCCAGCCGGTCTCCTCATGGGACAGGTAGTTCCACTTGGCCGTCAGCGTGCAGCGGGATCTGGCCGGGTTTCCGGTCGCCCGCCAGGACATGAAATCGGCGAGATCGAAGAAATATCCAGCCTTTTCCCATTGTTGCGGCAGATTCTGCTTCAACCACATGAGCTTCGGCATTTCCATTTCCGGCGACATGACGCGACCGGAATGGTTCAGCACAGGATGTTCCGTCGCCGTGCAGAAATCGGCCTGCTTCAGGGCACGATGATCGAGCCATACGATCGTGTCCCAGCGCGGATCGCCCTTCCGATTGACGGACAGGGGCGCTCCGTTCCCGTCGCGCACGACCAACGAGCACGTCGCATCGAACCCGATCGCAGCAATGGCTTCAGCAGGCACACCGGCCTTGGCGCGCGCCGTTTTGACGGCAATGCAGACGGCCGTCCAGATATTTTCGGAATCATGCTCGGCGTGATTTTCTTCCGGCCGGTTCATCGCGATCGGATAATCCGCCCGGGCCAGCTGCTTGCCATGCCGATCGAAAATACCAGCACGGGCGCTGCCGGTTCCGACATCGACAGCAACGATCAAATCAGCCATCAGAGCCCTGCGTTCCCGTCCCTTTGTTCTTTGCGGATAAGATGGATCAATTCCCGCATGTCGTCAAACAGCACATCGGGGTCAAGCTGCCGCAGCGTTTCCAGATGCCGCTCCGACTTTGCATGCGAAGCGCCGGCAAACGCGAAAACCCGCATGCCGGCGGCCTTGGCAGCTTCGATGCCGGCCGGGCTGTCTTCTACGACAATGCAATTTTCGGGTGGGGTGGCCATCTTGGCGGCAGCGTGCAGGAAGAGATCCGGTGCAGGCTTGCCACGCTCGACCATGCTCGAACTGAACAGATAGGGATCAAGCTTGTCGATCAATCCTGTGATGGTCAGGGAGAGCCGGATGCGCTCCATCTGGCTCGAAGAGGCGACACACCGGGCGATATCAAGCTGATCGAGCGCTGTTGCGACACCGGCAACCGGCTGCAGTTCCTGGCGAAAGCGCTCGTAGAGATCGAGGCGCATCTCCTCAAGAAAATGATCGTCCACCGCAAGGCCGTAGTCCTCATGCAGAATATCAGACATCGTCTTCAGGCTCTTGCCGAGGAATCGTTCGGTCGCCTCCTCGGCATCCATATCGACACCGGCATTGCGCAGCACGCGAACAAGCACATCGAGCGACAACGGTTCGCTATCCACCAGTACGCCGTCGCAATCGAAAATCACCAGTTTGGGCGGATGCGCGGTCATTTCCATCAAGCCGCCGCTTGCGTGCCAGATCGAGCGCCTATTGCGGCCGCGACGTTACGCAAGGGCTGAAGCGTCATGAGATCATTCTCCAAGTTTGCCGTCGAGATAGAGCTGAAGCGTTGCCCGCGTGCCCTTGTCCCAAAGCGTCCGCAACGCGTGTGCAAACCGCCTTTGAAACAGCGTTGATTGCGCAACATCGCCGAAGATATCTGAAAGCGCAAGGAAGGCCTGTGGATCGTCCTTGGCTTTCATGGCCGCCGCGTGAAGCCGGTCGGCGCTGGCATCGTTGAAGGCAATAGCCTTGCCGCTGTCGGAGGTTCCCGCGAAGTACCGGCACCAGAGCGCCGAGACCAGCGCCAGGCCGACAACGTCTTCGCCGCGCCGCAATCGGTCGGCTGTCGTCGGCAGGATGAACTTCGGCTGACGGTTGGAGCCGTCCTGCGCCAGGCGCGGGATCGTGTCTCCGATCTTTGGATTGAACAAGCGCGACTCCACCTTTTTGAAATAGGCATTGAGATCGGTGTTCGGCACCGGCGGGATGACCGGAATGATTTCGTCCTGTTCAAGCTTGGCCAGAAACGCGCAGACCGTCTTGTCCTCCATCGCCTCATGGACGAAATGGATGTCGAGAAGCGCCGCGGGATAGGCAATCGCCGCATGGCCGCCATTCAGAATGCGGATCTTCATGTGCTCATAGGGCGCCACATCCGGCACGAACTGGACACCGACCTTTTCAAGCGCCGGACGGCCGGCTGGAAAATGATCTTCCAGTACCCACTGCTTGAACTCTTCGCAAAAGACCGGCCAGTTGTCGTCGATGCCATAGTCGTCGGCAACGATGCCGACTTCGCGCGGGCCAGTCGCCGGCGTGATACGATCGACCATGCCGTTCGGAAACGCGACATTGGCTTCGATCCATTCCGCAAGCGCCGGATCGGACAACCGTGCCAGGCCGGACACGGCGGCGTGCGTGACTTCCCCATTGCCCGGGATATTGTCGCAGGACATCACCGTGAACGGCACGATGCCCTTGTCCCTGCGCGCTTTCAGACCGGCGATGATCAGACCGAACACGGTTTTCGGATCGCCTGGGTTCTGGCTGTCTGCGACGATCGCCGGATGCTTGGGATTGAAGGTGCCGGAGGCCGGGTCGATGAAATAGCCGCCCTCCGTGATCGTCAGCGAGACGATGCGGATCGTTGGATCGGCAAGCCTTGCAACCGTCGCCGCCGCATTGCCCGGCCGCAGATAGTCGATCATCGGCGCGGTAACGCGCGCGGCACTCTTGTTGTTGTCCTGTTCGACGACGGTCGTCAGGAAGTCCTGTTCCTCAAGCTTCGCCCGCATCGCCTCGTCGGACGGCAAAACCCCTGCCCCGACGATCGCCCAATCGTGATCGCTGCCCGTATTGAACAGGTCGTCGAGATAGATCGCCTGATGGGCGCGGTGGAAATTGCCGACGCCGAAATGGACAATGCCCGCCTTCAATGTCGACCGGTCATAGGCCGGGATCGCAGCGGTCGCCTTGATGGCGTCAAGATTGGCGAGCGAAAGTTTGGTCGTCATGTTCATTCCTTTCGACGAGCTTCGATCAGCTCATCCAGTTGCCGCCATCGACATTGTAGGTCTGCGAAACGACATAATTGCTCTCGGTGGAGGCGAGAAAGATCGCCATTCCCGTCAGGTCTTCCGCCGTGCCCATACGTCCGAACGGCACTTCGGCAGCCACCAGTTTCTTCTTCTCGCCGAGCGGGCGGTTTTCGAACTTGGCAAAGAGCGCATCGACACCGTCCCAGTGCTCACCATCGACGACACCGGGTGCAATCGCATTGACGTTGATACCGTGCTTGATCAGATCCAGCCCGGCCGACTGGGTCAGGCTGATGACCGCCGCCTTGGTGGCGCAATAGACGGCGACAAGAGCTTCCCCGCGACGCCCCGCCTGGCTGGCCATGTTGATGATCTTGCCGCCGCGTCCCTGCGCGATCATCTGCTTTGCAGCAGCTTGCATGGTGAAAAGCGTACCGGAGACATTAATCGTAAAGAGACGATCATAACTTTCCCGGGTGATCTCCACGATAGGTGCGAGATCGAACAGGGCGGCATTGTTGATCAGAATATCGAGACCGCCGGCTTTTTCTACGACAGCGGCGATCGCCGCATCGATGGAAGCCTGGTTGGTCACGTCCATTTCAACCGCATAAGCCGACGCACCGAGCTCGGACGCGGTCGCTTTCGCGCGATCGAGATTGATGTCAGCGATGGCGACCGTCGCCCCTTCGCGGATATAGGCCTCCGCGAAAGCGCGCCCGATACCACGCGCCGATCCTGTGATCAGCGCGCTTTTTCCCTGTAGCCGTGTCATCGAATTGCCAGTCCCTTGTCATCGAATTTATGAATCCGGCCCTCTTCCGGCGTCAGGAAAACCTGGTCGCCATGGGTGACCGCGAAATCGCCGCCAACGCGGGCGGTGACCAGGCCGATACCGTCGACATGAATGTGCAGGAAGGTATCGGAGCCCAGATGCTCGGCCACACCGACCACGCCGCGCCAGGCGCCCGACTGCGTCGACAGCTGGAGATGCTCCGGGCGGACGCCGATCGAATGAGCGTTGTACGGCCTGGAGAATTCGCCTGTCGCGAAATTCATGCGCGGCGAGCCGATGAAGCCGGCGACGAAGATATTGTCCGGCCGGTGATAGAGATCAAGCGGCGAGCCCACCTGCTCGATATTGCCGGCGTTAAGAACCACGATCTTGTCGGCCATGGTCATGGCCTCGACCTGGTCGTGGGTAACGTAGATCATCGTTGTCTTCAGCTGATGATGAAGCTCGCTGATTTCGAGCCGCATCGTGCCGCGCAAGGCAGCGTCGAGATTGGAAAGCGGCTCGTCGAACAGGAACGCCGAGGGTTCGCGCACGATGGCACGGCCAATGGCGACGCGCTGGCGCTGGCCACCGGAGAGCTGGCCCGGACGGCGATCGAGATAGTTGGTGAGGTTGAGCACGCGGGCTGCCTCCGTCACCTTCTTGTCGATCAATGCCGGATCGAGTTTCGCCATCTTCAACGGAAACGCGATATTGTTGCGCACCGACATATGCGGATAAAGCGCATAGGACTGGAACACCATGGCCAGCCCACGTTTCGCCGGTGCCGTGCCCGTGACGTCGCGGCCATCGATCTCGATCGTGCCCGAGGACGTATCTTCCAGGCCGGCGATCAAGCGCAGCAGCGTCGACTTTCCGCAGCCCGAGGGGCCGACGAAGACGACGAACTCACCCTCGTTGATCGTCAGGTCAATTCCCGGAATGACCTGCGTCGCGCCGAAGGATTTGTTGACCTTTTTCAGTTGAATATTGCCCATGCGTGCCTCCCAAGTCTTTTCTTCAGTTACTTCACGGCGCCGAAGGTCAGGCCGCGGACAAGTTGCTTCTGGCTGAACCAGCCCATGATCAGGATCGGCGCGATCGCCAGCGTCGAGGCCACAGAAAGCTTCGCCCAGAACAGACCTTGCGGACTGGAAAAGGACGCGATGAAGGCGGTGAGCGGTGCTGCGTTGGTCGTGGTCAGGCGGATCGTCCAGAAGGCTTCGTTCCAGGCGAGAATGATGTTGAGCAGCATGGTCGATGCGATGCCCGGCACTGCCATCGGCGTCAGCACGTAGACGATCTCACCCCAGAGCGAGGCACCGTCCATCCGCGCGGCTTCCAGAATCTCGCCGGGAATTTCGCGAAAATAAGTGTAGAGCATCCACACGACGATCGGCAGATTGATCATCGTCAGCATGAAGGTCAGGCCGATGCGGCTGTCGAGCAGGCCGAAATCGCGGAAGATCAGGTAGATCGGCACCAGCACCGCGACGGCAGGCATCATCTTGGTGGAGAGCATCCACATCAGGATGTCCTTGGTCTTGGCCGTCGGCGAAAACGCCATCGACCATGCCGCCGGTACCGAGATCAGAAGCGCCAGGAAGGTCGAGCCAAGCGACAGGATGACCGAGTTCAGGAAGAACTTGAAGTAGTTGCTCTGTGCCTGCACCGCTCCGTAGCTTTCGACCGTGCCCGAGGGAATGAGGCTAAAGCCCTGAATTGCCTCGGTTTCGGACTTGAAGCTGGTGATGATCGTGTAGAGGATCGGAAAGAAGATAATCAGGGCGACGATCCATGCGAAGATCGTGACGACGACGGTTCTTCTGGTCGAGACTGCGCGGGCCATGGTCTTGCCTCCCTTATCTGTCGAGGTTCTTGCCAACGGCGCGCATCAGGAAGAAGGCGACGATATTGGCGAGGATGACTGCAATGATGCCGCCCGCCGAAGCGCCGCCGACATCGTAGCCGAGTAGAGCCGTGCGGTAGATCAGGAACGGCAGGTTGGTCGATGCATAGCCCGGGCCACCATTGGTGGTGACGAGAATTTCGGCATAGACACCAAGCAGGAAGATCGTCTGGATCAGGATGACGACGGTGATCGAGCGGGCCAGATGCGGCAGCGTCAGATAGATGAACCGGTTGACGAAACCGGCGCCGTCCATCTCGGCCGCTTCCTTCTGTTCGCCGTCAAGCGATTGCAGGGCGGTCAAAAGGATGAGCGTTGCAAACGGCAGCCACTGCCAGGCGACGATGATAATGATGGAAAACAGCGGATACTGCGCGAACCAGTCGACCGGCTGAAGACCGAGGGCACGGCTGATATCGGCGAACACGCCGTAGCCTGGATGCATGATCATGTTCTTCCAGACAAGCGCTGCGACAGGCGGCATGACGAAGAACGGCGAAATGATCATGATGCGCACGATCCCCTGCCCGAACATTGGCTGATCGAGCAACAGACCGAGCGCGATACCGCCAATGACGGTGATCAGAAGCACACCGACAACGAGGACCATCGTATTCCAGATGGACTGGAAAAAGGCAGGGTCTGTATAGAAATACTGGTAATTGAACAGGCCGGCGAAGCTGACATTGCCGGGATTGAGCAGATTGTAGTTCTGGAACGAAAACCACAGCGTCATTGCCAGTGGAACGATCATCCAGATCAGGAGAAGCCCGACCGACGGGGCCATCATCCAGCGCGCAAGCGCCTTCGTATTCTGCGTAGCCATGGAACAGCCCTCCCTCTGCCATACCGCCCGACGTTATGACAAATCGGTGCGTTGGTCTCGCTTACTATATTATCATGCGTAAAGTTTAAACATGGCGCGTATAAAAAATTCGCGCCGCGACATGCTTTGAGCCGTCGAGGGGTTGGCTGCCCGGATGAATGGGTATCCGGACAGCCACGTCCTTGGGAGACGCTTACTTGATGTAGCCGCCGCGAGTCATTTCGCGGGTGGTTACCTGCTGTGCCTGAGCCAGCGCATCGTCAACCGTCATCTGGCCTGCCAGAGCGGCGGAGAAGAGCTGCCCGACCGTCGTGCCGAGACCCTGGAATTCCGGGATGGCAACGAACTGAACACCGACATAAGGCACCGGCTTTACGGACGGGTTCTTCGGGTCGGCGGCATTGATGCTGTCGAGCGTCATCTTGGCGAACGGAGCCGCCTTCTGGTACTCGGCGTTTTCATAGAGCGAGGTGCGCGTGCCCGGAGGAACGTTCGCCCAGCCTTCCTTGGCAGCGACGATGTCGAGATAGTGCTTGCTGGTTGCCCAGGACACGAACTTCTCGGCGGCGTCCGCCTTCTGGGTGCCTGCCGGGATGGCAAGGTTCCAGGCCCACAGCCAGTTGCCGCGCTTGCCGAGACCTGTGTCGGGAGCAAGAGCGAAGCCGACCTTGTCGGCAACCGTCGAGTCCTTCGGGTTGGTCACGAACGAAGCTGCCACCGTGGCATCGATCCACATGCCGCACTTGCCCTGCTGGAAGAGCGCCAGGTTTTCGTTGAAGCCGTTGGACGAGGCACCCTGCGGGCCTGCATCGTTCATCAGCTTGACGTACATGTCGAGCGTGGCTTTCCATTCCGGCTGATCGAACTGGGGCTTCCAGTTCTCGTCAAACCAGCGTGCGCCGAAGGCATTGGACGTGGCGGTCAGGAACGCCATGTTCTCGCCCCAGCCGGCCTTGCCGCGAAGGCAGATGCCGTTGATGCCGGCCGTACGGTCGGTCATCTTGCGGGCTGCCTCGCCGATGAATTCCCAGGTCGGAGCGTCGGGCATGGTGAGCCCGGCCTTTTCGATCAGGTCCTTGCGGTACATGACCATCGAGCTTTCGCCGTAGAACGGAGCCGCATAGAGCTTGTCGTCCATGGTGAGGCCCGAGCGGATAGCCGGCAGCAGGTCGTCGACGTCGTAGTCGGCGCCGAGCTTTTCGAGCGGCAGGAGCCAGCCCTGCTTGGCCCAGATCGGAACTTCATAGGTGCCGATCGTCAGAACGTCGTACTGGCCGCCCTTGGTTGCGATATCCGTGGTGACGCGTTCGCGCAGCACGTTCTCTTCGAGGGTGACCCATTCGAGCTGGATGTCCGGGTTTGCCTTGGTAAAATCGTCCGTCAGCGTCTGCATCCGGACCATGTCACCGTTGTTCACCGTTGCAATGGTGAGGGTTTCTGCCTGTGCAAAACCCGCGATGACGACTGCCGAGCACGTGCCCAGCAAAAAAGTTTTCAAGTTCATATATCTTCCTCCCAGAAGAGTTATGAGCATTTGTCTTGCTCGTGGGCAATTACTCACATGTTTGCAAAAAATGTCAATCGCATTCGTTGCTGCACCGCAGAAACGATCCCTTACTGATTTGATTTTGCTCATGAAAATTTGTGAGTATTCGCTCAGCCGTTGAGCAAATACTCTGCCGTCGTCTCGTCGGTGATGACGCCGTTGATTACGCGGCCTTTGAGCGCGGCTCTCAACGCCACGTATTTTCGCTGTCCTTTGGCAATGCCAATGACCGTTGCCGAATCACGCGACGGCAAGGGCACACTGGCGACGCGCTTGTTGATGCTGCCGGGCATCATCTGCCCTTCGCGATCGAACATCCAGCCGCAGATCTCGCCTGCGGCACCCTCGTCCATCAGCCGCGCCATCTCGTCCGGGGCCAGGAACCCATCCTCGCACAAAGGCGCCTGCTGGCCGAGTTCGCCGACGCCGACGAAAGCGACATTTGCCTCGGCGCCAAGCTGCAGCGCCGATTTCACCAGCGCCTGGCTGTGCAGCACCGCCCGCTCCTCCGGCGAAGATACGAGAACCGGCAGCGGCATCGGAAAATGCCGCGCCTTGACCGCATCCGCCATTGAGAAGATGACGTTGTAATAGGCAGCCGATCCGTCGAGACCGATATTACCGGTCAGGGACACGATGCGATGCTGCGGACATTCCATTGCCGGAAGCTGGTCGATCGCCGCCTTCAGCGTTCGCCCCGTGCCGATTGCCAGGATGATCGGATCGGTCGATTTCAGCCAGCGCTCGATTTCGGCCGCCCCCGCTTCGGCAATGCCGACCGTCGTTGAGGAAGACCCTGGATCGCTCGGCACGATATCCACCTGCTTGAGGTCGAATTTTTCCTTCAGCCGAAGCCCCAGTTCGAGACAGGCGGCGATCGGATGGTCGAGGCGAACCTTGATCAGGCGCTCGGCCATGGCCAGAGAAACCAGCCGCTGCGCCGATTGGCGGGAAATGCCCATCGCGGAAGCAATCTCGTCCTGGGTGCGCCCGGCGACATAATAGAGCCAGCCCGCACGCGCGGCGTCATCGAGCCTGTTGTTGCCTTCCGGTCTGCGCGCCATCTGCTGTACTCCTTGGGCAATGTGCTGACACTTTTTCCCGCCTTCTGTCAAACGCGGACCGCTGCCATCTCGAACGGCAGCCGGCCGAAACCCTTGCGGCACAGTGATTCCAACGACTTCATTTTTAAAATTTTACCGTTTGATAAAAAAATAAAGCGTGTTACCGTTTCGTCATCCTGAGGCCTGACATTTGGGAGCAAAAAATGGGAACGACTGAAACTGGAATACTGAGCGGGCGCCTCTCGCCAGTGGAATATGAAAAGAATTTTTCCGATCTGCATCCGCCGCTGGATGAGCATGAAGCGCTAGTCGCATCCGACCGCTGCTACTTCTGCTACGACGCGCCCTGCATGACGGCCTGTCCCACCTCCATCGATATCCCGCTGTTCATCCGGCAGATATCGACAGGAAACCCGATCGGCTCCGCCAACACCATCTTCGACCAGAATATTCTGGGCGGCATGTGTGCCCGCGTCTGTCCCACCGAAACGCTCTGCGAGCAGGCCTGTGTGCGCAATACGGCCGAGCATCGACCGGTCGAGATCGGGCGGCTGCAGCGTTATGCGACCGATATCGCCATGCGTGAAAACCGTCAGTTCTACGAGCGTGCAGAACCGACCGGCAAATCCATCGCCGTCATCGGCGCCGGCCCTGCGGGCCTTGCCTGCGCCCACCGACTGGCCGTCAAAGGCCATGACGTCGTCATCTACGACGCCCGCGAAAAAGCCGGCGGTCTCAACGAATACGGTATCGCTACCTACAAGACGGTCGATGATTTCGCGCAGGCCGAAGTCGACTACGTGCTCGCCATCGGTGGCATCGAGATCCGCAACCGCCAGATGCTCGACCGCGATTTTTCGTTGAGCGACATGCTGTCCAAGCATGACGCCGTGTTCCTCGGCCTCGGTCTTGCCGGCGTCAACGCACTGCGGGCTGAAGGCGAAACCGCCGAAGGCGTCGAGGATGCGGTCGATTTCATCGCCGCTCTCAGGCAATCGGAAACCAAATCGGACATCCCCGTCGGGCGCAGGGTCGTCGTGCTTGGCGGCGGCATGACCGCGGTCGATGCGGCCGTGCAGGCCAAGCTGCTCGGCGCCGAGGAAGTGACCATCTGTTATCGCCGCGGCAAGGAAAGCATGAACGCCTCAGAATTCGAACAGGATCTTGCTGCCTCGAAGGGCGTCACCATCCGCCACTGGCTGCAACCCAAGCGCATCATTGCCCGCGACGGCAAGGTGGCCGGGATCGAACTCGACTACACGACCATCGCCGACGGCCGCCTGACAACCACGGGCGAAACCGGCGTTATCACCGCCGATCATGTGCTGAAAGCCATCGGCCAGACATTCGAGGCCGACGGTCTCGGCATCATCACGCTGCAGTCCGGCCGCATCGTCGTCGATGGCGAAGGCCGCACCTCGCTCGACCGTGTCTGGGCGGGTGGCGACTGTGTGCTTGGCGGCGAGGACCTCACCGTTTCCGCCGTCGCCATGGGTCGCGATGCGGCCGAATCGATCAACCGTGTGCTCGCCGCTGCCTCGCAGCCGGCCGTCGCCGTCGCGTGAAAGGGAGAATGAACCATGGCTGATCTGCGCAACAACTTCGTCGGCATCAAGTCTCCGAACCCCTTCTGGCTCGCGTCTGCACCGCCGACCGACAAGGCCTACAATGTCGAGCGCGCCTTCAAGGCAGGCTGGGGCGGCGTGGTCTGGAAGACACTCGGCGAAGAAGGTCCGCCCGTCGTCAATGTCAACGGCCCGCGCTACGGCGCGATCTGGGGCGCCGACCGCCGGCTTCTCGGCCTCAACAATATCGAGCTGATTACCGACCGCGACCTCTACACCAACCTGCGTGAAATGAAGCAGGTGAAGATGAACTGGCCGGACCGCGCCCTGATCGCGTCGATCATGGTGCCCTGCGAGGAAAATGCCTGGAAGGCGATCCTGCCGCTGGTGGAAGAAACCAGCGCCGATGGCATCGAGCTCAATTTCGGCTGTCCGCACGGCATGTCGGAACGCGGCATGGGTGCCGCGGTTGGACAGGTGCCCGAATATATCGAAATGGTCGTGCGCTGGTGCAAGCAGTATACCCGCATGCCCGTCATCACCAAGCTGACGCCGAACATCGCCGACATCCGCAAGCCCGCCCGCGCCGCCAAGGCCGGTGGCACCGATGCAGTGTCGTTGATCAACACGATCAACTCGATCACCTCGGTCAATCTCGACACATTCTCGCCGGAACCCTCGATCAACGGCAAAGGCAGCCATGGCGGCTATTGCGGCCCGGCGGTCAAGCCGATCGCGCTCAACATGGTGGCCGAGATTGCCCGTGACCCGGAAACCTACGGCCTGCCGATTTCCGGCATCGGCGGCATTACCACATGGCGGGACGCGGCGGAGTTCATGGTTCTCGGCGCCGGCAACGTTCAGGTCTGCACCGCAGCGATGACCTATGGCTTCAAGATCGTCCAGGAAATGATCACGGGTTTGTCCAACTGGATGGACACCAAGGGTCACCGCACGCTCGACGACATCTGCGGGCGGGCTGTCCCGAACGTTTCGGACTGGCAGTACCTCAACCTCAACTACATCGCCAAGGCCCGCATCGACCAAGATGCCTGCATCCAGTGCGGCCGCTGCCACATCGCCTGCGAGGACACCTCGCACCAGGCGATCACCCAGTTCGTCGACGGCAAGCGCCATTTCGAGGTGATGGAAGACGAATGCGTCGGCTGCAATCTCTGCGTCAACGTTTGCCCCGTCCAGGACTGCATCACCATGGTCGGCCTCGAACCGGGCACCCTGGACGAGCGTACCGGCAAGGTAGTCGATGCCAACTACGCCAACTGGACGACCCATCCGAACAACCCGATGGCCCGCCAAGCCGCTGAGTAAGAACTGCTTTCGACACATATCAGCCGTCTCGTTCACAATGCGAGGCGGCTGATTGCGTTGATCGCCACCGCGAACCTGTTATGAAACATCCGCTGCACTTTATGGCAGCTCCCCAAAACAGGAGGCAGTCATGTCACGCAAAACCTTCCACGACGTGAGCTTTTGAGGTCACGTCCAAGCGACGCAAATCCTATTCATCAGAGACCAACGTCAAGACCGGCAACCGGTTCGTTCACGGCGACGTCGAACTGATCGAGAAACTCGGCCGCAACGATCCCTTCCCCTGCCAATCGCGAAGGCGGTTTCAAGCACTGCTGCCTGAAGTCCGGCCGCTATGACGGTATCGAGCAGGATCACTACTTTCAGAGATCGGAACTGAACGATTGCAGGCGCTTGGCTGGCCCCCGGGCGTCTGCGGTCTCTTCTGTAAAGGCGCCCGGATTTTCGGCATACGACGCGACAATAAGCACCCGTGATAACGGATTGGACACGAAATCGCGACAAAGCGTCTCCAAAACGTGCGTTGCTCCCTGCCGCGAACTCGTCAATAAGAAGCGATAGCAAAAAGCGGCGCTTCGCCGCCAACTCCGGATTCCCGTTTGAAAGTTGCCTCATCCAGAACGCGCAAAAGGCTGCATCTGCTGACAGGCGTTTGCCTGGGATTGTTCCTGCTGACACATTTTTCCAACCACGCGCTTGGCCTTGTCTCTGTGGACGCGATGGAGAAAATGCGCGTTGTCTTCAACATTGTCTGGCGAAGCTGGCCGGGAACGGTGCTGCTTTACGGCTCGCTTCTCGTTCATTTTGTACTCGCCCTTGAAAGCCTCTATCGACGGCAGACGCTGCGCATGCCGATCCGCGAGGCGCTGAAGATCGTCTTCGGCCTGTCTTTCCCCTTTTTGCTCGTCAGTCATGTCATCAACACGCGCATCGAATCGGCGCTGACCGGGTATGGAGACGGCTACTACGAAGTGCTGCCGCGCCTGTGGTCCAATCCGTTGACCGCAAGCACGCAATCGGCAGCGCTCGTGCTGGCCTGGTCGCATGGCTGTCTTGGCTTCTGGTTCTGGATGCGCGGCCGCGACTGGTATCCCAGGTACTTCCTGCTGATCTATTCCTTTGCCCTGCTCGTTCCGCTTCTGGCCTTGCTGGGTTTTGTCGTCGGCGCACGTTCGATCCCGGCCATCCCCTCCGACGCGTGGTTCAAGCCGGTTCGAACCTCGCCCGAAATCCTGTCGGATATCCGGGTGACCATTTTCGTAACGCTCCTGACGGCGATTGGCGTAACCCTGATCGCGCGTCTCATTCCGGTCCGCGGAAAGATCCGCATCACCTACCCGGACAGGGCGATTTCGGTTGCCAAGGGTTTCAGCGTGCTTGAGGCGAGCCGCGCCGCCGGCATCCCGCACCTGTCGATCTGCGGTGGACGCGGACGCTGTTCGACCTGCCGCGTGCGGGTAACGGAAGGATTGGAACGACAGCCCCCGGCGACGGAGGCTGAAAGGGCAACGCTCGCGCGTATCCGTGCGCCCGACAATGTGCGCCTTGCCTGCCAGTTGCGGCCGAACCATAATCTGAGCATTTCCCCCATTCTCGGCGCCGACAATGTCGGCCTCAAAATTCAGCCGAGCGAACAGGAAGCAGCCGGCCGCGAGCGCCGCATTGCTGTGCTGTTCTGCGACCTGCGCGATTTCACGCTGCTTGCCCAGCAACAGCTGCCGTTCGATACGGTCTTCCTGCTCAACCGCTATTTCGAGACCATCGGCGAAGCCGTCGAAGAATCGGGCGGCATGATCGACAAGTTCATCGGCGATGGCGCTCTGGCCATCTTCGGGCTGAACAATAGCATTGAGGAAGCTTGCGCCCAGGCGCTGACCGCCACTGTCCGCATCGCCAAGGGTGTCGACGTCCTCAATCGCAATTTCATGAGCGAACTCGACAAGCCGCTGCGCATTGCCATGGGCATGCATGCCGGCCCGGCGATCATCGGCCAGATCGGCTATGGCAAGGCCTCGTCGCTCACCGCCGTCGGCGACACGATCAACGCCGCCAGCCGGCTGGAAGGTTTTGCCAAGGAATATGATGCGCAGCTGGCGGTTTCCGCCGACGTCGTGCGCTATGCCGGTCTCACGGTCGACAACCGCCAGAGCTACAACATCTCCATTCGCGGCCGAACGGGCACGCTCGAAACCCTGATCGTTCAGAATGCATCCGAATTCGAGGCGCTGATGGCCGCCGCGGCACAGAAGCAGGACGTCCCGCCACAGCCAGCCGGAAGCTGACCAACATCAGCCCGCCGAGCCATCGGCCGAAAGACCCGTGACGAACAGCTGTTCTAGGAAACGGGCAGCGTCCTCGAAACGCCCCTCGCCGGATCGCCCGTCGCCCAGCACGCCACGCACCTGAACGTCGAAATCGGCATAGTGCTGCGTTGTCGACCAGATGGCGAAGATCAGATGGTAGGGATCGCATTTGGCAATCTTGCCGGCTTTCGCCCAGGCGCGGATCACCTCCGCCTTCTCGTCCACCAGCGTCTTCAGTGGTCCCTTCAATTCGTCCTCGATATGCGGAGCCCCTTGCAGAATCTCGTTGGCAAACAACCGGCTTTCGCGCGGAAAATCACGCGCCATCTCCAGCTTTCGCCGGATGTAGCTGCGGATTTCCGCGACCGGATTTCCCTCCGCATCGAATTCGCGCAAAGGATCGAGCCAGCTGTCGAGAACCCGGTCGATCAATGCCCGGTGCATGGCTTCCTTGGTGCGGAAATAATAAAGCAGGTTGGGCTTCGACATGCCGGCCACATCGGCGATCTGGTCGATCGTGCTGCCGCGAAAACCGTGGGTGGCGAATACGTCGAGCGCCGCCTCCAGAATCAGTTCTTCCTTCTCCTCCTGGATACGGGTTCGCCTTTGTGTTCGGGCTGCCCTCGGAAGTACCATGTTTCCCCCTGTCTTCTCA
>Ga0307515_10005256_pt1 | contig 26313 bp, 20 predicted proteins | sample 17_EM_MG_FD_194513 | JGI IMG/M metagenome (GOLD analysis project Ga0307515, IMG submission 194513) | Populus trichocarpa ectomycorrhiza microbial communities from riparian zone in the Pacific Northwest, United States - 17_EM | ecosystem: Host-associated > Plants > Roots > Unclassified | place... | reverse complement strand
GTGACCGTCCTTTCTCATTCACTCCGCCAGCGCTCAAGCTGCTTGTTATCTTCTTAACTTACCCTTGACCGTCAGCTTTCAATCTCATCACGCTTCAGCGGCATGGCTGGTTTCTTCTACATCTGCCTCTTTTGTCACTATCTTCGATCTACTCGTACCTATGCTTGTTATATCCATTCCAACCAACATCAACCACTGTTTCAGTGATTAGTCTTATTTCGAGTGACCACTAGAAATACGGCTTCCTTCAACTTGGACCCAGCCCCATATTATCACGTGAGAGCTTCACATCTATCACCTCTTCGCGACGTCGAAACTCCTCGTCTGTCTTCACTTCCAGCTACCTCTCGGTATCGCTAATGACTCTGTTCGGTAGGGTAGTCTATAACTTGCGGTAGTCTACATTAAGGCTGTGTTTTCGGGTGAGTATATTGTAACCAGTAAACATTGAGTGCTTCTCGAAATACTTTGGTATTTAGTAACTGACGTTGATCCACTCAAGCTCTCACCCTACCTCGCGATTGACCGGTATCAATTTTCGAAAGCCATTTTTTCATCTAAAGTTGCCTGGTTCAGAGCTGCGCTTTGTAGCTAGTGTTTTGAAACCACTGGACCTTCACTCTTGGAATTTGCAGTTTTCTTCCGTCAGGAAAGGGCGCTACTGCTGCTCTGTGTTGTGAAATTTCAATCCCTTTGGAATCTGATTGTTTATCACTTAAACTTGCAGAAAGATTTAAGAGTCATGCCTGTCAATGCCACAGACATTCGTCATGCAAACATTGTTATCGTTAACAATAGCGACTTCACTGTCCGTGTTATCGAACAGGTCCAACCCAGAGTCGGAGCGAAGCAACGCCATATCACAGACTTCAAAGTCTCTAAGGAGAAGCTGATCACGAAGTCGGAATACTTCAGAGGCATGTTCAGATACTCCAAATCTGACAAGACCACAGCTGAGTTGGAGGGCGATACTAGGGTTAGCATGGAGCTGTGGCTTAGAGTGCTGCACGAAGATGCCCTTGGTCATTTACATGAGATGCCACGGATGGAAATCTGGCACGTCATTAGAGCTGGCGATAAATACATCTTCAACTTTAAAGACTTACGACCCTGGTTCGATGAGTGGTACGATCGGAACGTTGAAGAGCAAGAACTAGACTCGGAAATCGCACGCGAGCTGGCATTTCCATGCTGGGTCTTTGACCATGCGGTCGGTTTTGCTCACGTCACAAAGTGGTTGGTCTACAATTTCCCAGGTCACATTACTGAACAGAACCCAATTGGCCCGAAATATCGCCATATTCACCTTGCACCACCGGATTTCGTTGGTGAGTAGCCTAGACCTGGTCAGCTTTTAAGGGCTTACATCTGACCCTTTAGGTCTCGTCAATCAAGCTCGAGGTCGTCTCAAGACAGTTCTTCGCGGACCATTATGGGAAAAAGTCGGTTCCCTCTTATCCGAACCACACACCTGCAGCTGCTGGCAAAAGACCAGTGCGGAATATCTCGCTGCGCTGGTGAAATGCAAAGTCTACCCGCTCGAAGAAAGCTTCCCGAAGAACAGTGTTACGCAGATCTTCAATCGTCTGGAAGGCTTTGGTCACACCTCTGCTACTAAAGATTGCAAGCCTTGTAACGTCAATTGGCCTGAATGCGTCTCGTCAGCATGCAAAATAGCAAGAGGCTATTTCGATGGTCTATGCCTCGATTGCATGGACCACAGCAAACCTAAGAGAGCGGACGAGGATGAGGATTACTGGACTCACGACTTCAAGCCGAGCGCACGCTGGGATCAGAACTGTCGCATCAGCCATGGGGAGCCGACCTGGTATCATTCGTGGTTAGGACGGGATGACAGGCGACAGAAGTTGTTGAAGGAGAGGCATAAAGCATTATAGAGACCGATTGCGCCAGATGATTGAGGCATATGGCAATTTAATGGCGCCGGGTGCGGGAGAATTAAGCCTCAACACCCTTTCCTTAGTGGAGATTCGGATAACTATGTGCGCTCACAAGGAGAGTGCTCTAAGGTACCAAAGAAAAATGATGGAGTGCTACTAGATGCCTTAAACTAGAACATATCGATGATGGTTTACATGAGACTCAGATTGTGAACAAAGAACACAACCCTATGGGATCTCCTCTCCTTAATCTCCCAAGGCTGGTCTTTCCGTATCACAAACACCCGCACCTACAAATTCTCACGCAGAGCACAGACTACAAGCAAGAGAAAGAACACATCCAAATATCCCATCACCAAGAATCTCCCAAAACGCTCTCGCTGAACTGCACATAGAAACACGCCTAGCCCCAAAGAAAACGCCTCCCTACACCAAAGAGGGCCCAATCTGAAAATTACAACATCATGCTCCGCCGCCTCGCCGCCGCTCTCTCGCCCCTCCCACTCCCTTTTTCCCCACCACTCTCATCTCCTGCACCAGAGTTCACCGTACTGCTACTACTGCTACAACAACTACTATTACTACTCCGTAACGGAGCTGAACTCTTCGCCTGTCTCACTTCCCTACTGCCTTTCTCCCTCTCCCTCTCCCTCTCCCTCTCCCTTGACGCCGCCACGCCCGCAGCACTCACACTCCTTACCCCCGCACCCCGCTTCGCCGAAACCGCCGGTAAAGCGCCCGCCGCAGAGGCCGGGACAGACGAATGCCTGCGCCCGGCCTGAGCCTGCTTCGCGAGATCGACGCGCGGCCGGCCCGACGCCGTGTCCTGCGGCGAGGAGTCCGTGAAGTCGAAGACGGCGAGATGGCTCTGCTTCTCCTTCTCCTTCTCCTTCTCCTTCCTCTCGCCCAACGGATCTGGCGGTACCGGCCGCTTTTCTGGCTCGGGGTTCGAGGCCTGGGCGACGGGTCTGCGGCGCGATGTCGCCGACGCCGAGATCAGGGCCGAGATGGCGTTTGCAGCAGCGGACGAGTTCAGCGTCGGCGGGCCGGCGGGCGCTTCATCCTGCGCTTGGCCCTGGCCCTGGCCCTGGCCCTGGCTCTGGCGCGCCGTCTTCTTGCTCAGCGGGCTATTCGGCTCGCCAACGTCGTCCGCGGCGCCAGCGCTTCCGCCGGCGGCCGAGGGCAGGCTCTTCCAAGCCGAGCCGTCGCCCTCGTCGCCCTCGCGCTCGATGACGGCGGTGCGCAGCTTCGCCTTCTCCTTCTCGACCGTCGTGGGCGGCGCGCTGGCTTCGTCCGGCTTCGCGCTCATCGAGCGCCGCCCGTCCGGCACCACGGCGTCGACGAGCTCTTTGGTCGGCCGCCGCATCTTGCTGATCAGGTTCGGCTCGGCGTAGTTGACCGGGGCGCGGGCGCGCCGCGCTGTGCGGCCGGCTGCGCTGGCTTGGTCGGTGGAGGTCGCGGAGGGATTCAGGTCGCCGGGAGGTGGGGTGTCTTTGGATTCGGGCCGCGCGGTGGATGGCTTGGTTGAGGGTGGGGAAAATGGGTCTGCGCCAGCGGGTGTCTTGGGAGGGAGGGAGTCGAGGGGTATTTCAACGATTTCGATGGGGTTGGTGGCGGGTTCCGGGGGGACCTCGAGGGGTTCTATAGGGGTGCGGCGGTCGCGTGGACGAGGGCGAAAGAGGGCTTTAGATGTGGGGATGGGTTTTTTGGCGTCAGGTTTACTGTCCGACATAGATGGTTTTGCTTTCTTCGGCGAGAGGATGGGATCGGTGTTTACGGATTCTGAGACATGTCAGTACCAAATGTATGAAGAAACGGGAAAGAGAGACATACTATTTCCGAGGACTTTCCTATCTGTTGCATTTAAGATTCGAGGATCTTTACCGGCATCTTTTGCAGTGTCATCAGAAGTGGAAGAGGTGGTCCTACGACTAAATCTGAAGTCATCTCCCTGTGGTTCAACTCCAGTGTCTTGCGATTCCTCCTCTTCTCTTGCGCTTAGTTTCCGCTTCGCACCAGTCCGGATGGCACTCTGGTCGTTCGATGGAGTTGTTCCCTCTTCTCCGCCCTCAGGAGGCGACTGGAAAACGGACATCCTCCTGATACTGATCTTGGCATTGCTATCCCTTCGCTTCTTTCGGGTTTCGAGATTAATGGATAAGGCCGGATTTGGTCCGTCTTGGTCCTGTTCGACAGTATCCTCGGTTTGGTTTGGCTGAGATTGGAACTTTATAGGACCTTCATCCTCAAAATGTGCCACAGGTGGAGGTCCTAAATCCGGTGATTGGCTGTCTGGGTCTTCCAAAACATCCCTAAGCTCATCCGCACTGTTTAAGGTTAGCAAATTCCATGCTAGCATATTGTGCAGCATCTAAACATACTTCATCGTCCTTCGCGGGTAATATTTGTCTTCTGAGATCGTTGGTAGCCTCCCATCTTGCCCATCCATAAATTCCCCTAACCCCAATCCATTTCGCCAATTCCTCTCATCCGGAGATCTTCTTGTTGCTGCCGTTTGCGATTCGCACCTTGGTCCAGGTTTCTGTATCTGCCCCAGCTCCGCTACCAAGCTCCCCAGCTCTTGTATCTTCGCTTCCAACCTGTCCCTAACTGCATCGATATTCTCCGCTGAGGGACGATTCGACTGGTTTTCAAGTGCTGCTTGTAGTTGTATGACTTGTTCACGCAGGGACAGGTTTTCGGCGAGGAGGCGGGAACCTTCAGTTTCAAGGTTGCGGATGCGGATGGATTGGGTTGAATTGGTTCTAGGAAGTTCATCATTAGCTAATTCTAGCTTCACATATCATAAACTAGCCCGAGAGCTTACTTTGCGAGTTCTCGGTTCTGTCTCAGAAATCTCCGCTTAACTATCTCCCCCAATTCGTCGTCAGTTGTTGTTGCTTCTATCCAGTTTCTTATGCTTAACTCACCAACATCAATGGACTCCGCGGGCGCAGGAGCTTCGTTCAGGCGCGCCATGTGCACTGGTAGGTATAGTAGGTATATATATTATCTGTACGGTGCGGGAAGCCGTGGGAGAAATTTTGAGGCATAGAGTGTCGTTGTTGCCGGCTTCGTATATTGGTTGCTTGGTGGAAGGCAAAAAGTGTTGGTCGTAAACAATGACACTTGGGTCCGTGCGGCGGGTGAGCCAAGACAGCGGGACAGGGTTGACACGTGAAGGTCGTCTTGCGTCTGGGGAGCAACCGAAGAACCACAATTGACTTATCGCAACGGCAACGACGCGCGCAGCTCAGATCTAAACGAGTGGTAGGTTTCGGAATTTGGTGTTTATTCGTCGCAATGTCATACTCCAGCCGTCCTCTCCCTTCCCACCTCCGCCATCCCTCCACATCCAACGCGCAAAGTTCCTCAGGCCAATCCCCTGTCCTCCTCGCGCGCATCAATGAGAAAAAAGCAGAACTGGCCAATCTGAAAGAATTGCAAGCATTGAGTGCGGGATTGGCAGATCAAATGCAGACGCTGGAGGAGAAGCTGGCAACACTCTCTGACGGGACTGAAGGTAAAGCAATTAACACCGCGAAACCCCGCGTAAACACAGGAACGATGCTGACTCCGACTGGCTATAGCGATAGCGGCGGTACTATCAAATTGGCATAACGTGCTGCGGGCAATCAACATTGCATCAAGTATGTAACCACTCTCTTCTCTTCTTTCTTCAGAGTTTGCGGAGCTAACCGTTCTTTTACCTAGCGAAAATTTCCAAACCCAAAGAGGGCGAAGAGGAAGAAGCTGAATCCAAAAAGCCAGAATCAGAAGTTCCACTTCCTCAGACGCTTGTTCGTATACCAACCCAGCAAGCTGCGTTGCTGCCTCAGTCTACGTCGGGGAGTATGGCGGATTGAGCGGAGAGAACTCCGCTATCAGAAGGATTACTGCCAAGACCTGCTTAAGTATCGTGTAGCTCAACGAAGCACACCACCCGCCCCGTAACTTGTTGAAATACGGACTAGATACCTGGATGCTTTTCAGAGGATGCAGATTCTGGTCGCTAGACCTGCAGCTGAATTCAAGACAGGCGATGCATCTACTTCCAGAAATCGAGGTGCATCCGACTTAGCGTGGGGTTTGTCTATCCAGGAATGGCTACCGTCCAAGGTAGAAGCTCAAACTCAAAAGTTGGTGATAAGATCATCAGCAATGGCTACTACGAGCTCTAACGGAGTAGCCTAGTAAATTTGTGGAGTGGATTTGACAACTTTGTCCTAGGTGATGAAGTGTGCTTTGTGCAGTCTACGTATCATAGGGTCGTGTCACAATGTAAGCCAATAATCGCCGAAGTGGGGTCAATCCCACGAAAGTAAAATAATTATCTGAGGAAGCTTATTGCTTCGTTGCATTTGGTTTCTAGCATACAGAGGGCCACTATACCTCCGATCACACGTAGACTCACGCATCCAACCATTATACATGATGACAGCAGTGATACAAGTGAAGAGGGCCATGCAGTCCAAGGTTCCAACCCCTTAACGCCATGCTTTTCATTGATGCAACAGTTTGTCTATCCTCCCTTTACATTTCCTCTGGGCTCCATGCTAGTATTTCATCTATGGTGACATCGTGCCCGTATCTTTTTACTCCAATCGCCATTACCGCTTCTTCGGCATTTTCTCGTAGGCGTTGGGGCTTCGTTTACGCGGCTTGGCTTGGGATCTCTTAGGCTGGCTTCGTGCGGGACGATCCCCATCGTGGTCGTGGTCATGGTCGTGGTCGTGGTGGCGGTGAGAGTGATTATGTAGGTTTCGTCCTTGCGCACGTCCTCGTCGTCCGGCACCTAGTGGTCTGGCCGTGCTGTTGTCAGGTTCGCTATCAGACTCAGAGTCTGAAGAAGAGTCTGAGGATGACTCGTCGGAGGATTCATCAACTGCACGAGGTTTGTGGTAGATGCAGCAGACTGTAGTTGTCAGCTTTCGCTCAAGGTAAGACAGCAGGGTGATATAGAGCAGAACGTGGGGTAGTAAACATGGAGAGGGGTAGTTGGGGCAGCGAGTTACCTTTGGAGGACTTTTTCCCCATGCCCTCGTTGTCTATCACATCTTCAGCCCATTGTATATGGCGCTGTTCAGAAGGCTCGGCGCGCAGGCGTAATGTCCCAGAGGGTAGGCTTAGGCGGAGGACCGGCGACGGACGGGTTTGTATGGTGCTACTTCTAGTTGAAGGACCGATGGGCTGCGTGGCTGTCATTGGGCTTGCCATTATGAGAAGGGCAAGGCGGTGCGAAAGCGACTCTCAAAAGTTCCGAGAGAGTGGGATGGAGGGGCGAACTCCGTGAGGGTCCCCTTCAGGGTCTTAAGAATTCAGGATGAGGTGCGGGTGGGAAAAGGATTCAGTGGTCTTGTGAGAAGCAGACAGTATTTGGAAAAAACGAAGGGCGAGTCGCGGATTTGTTGCTGTTGATGTACTGCTTTGTGTTGCGTGGTGATTGATGAACGAATCCCGCTGGGAAGGTACGCTAGTGGTGGTCGTTTAACGGCGTCACTGGGCGCCCGTTCTGCAGGTTTCTCTGTCAAGATTCCACCCCGCTTGCACTCCCCTCGCTCGCCCCTTGCCGTGTGGGGGAATCCTGCGCCATGCGAAATCTTTTTCCTCCATGGGAGCGCTGTGCTTTGCTCCGAAGAGCCGCATATGAAACGTCATTGCTCCATTGGTTTGGGCCAAACCGTCTCGTGCCTTTAGTAAGCTGGGCATTGACCGATCTCTAGTATAAGAGCGATTCCCGCTTCTAGCTGAGTGCTTGCATGCGCTTGCTTTTTGATATCGGGCTGCTCTCCGGATGCTGGCCTCTCTGATAATGACAGCACCCTTAGAGGGCGGGGCTTTGTCTCATGATACTCCTACCCGAGGTAATGGAGCCCTTCGAAAACTATCGGAACCAAACTATTCGATGCATATCTGCCTGCGGGGATACGGTATGAAGCTAGAACACTGCTCTGTGTCATTATGCATGGAAGTCTATCGACACTGCAGGCAACCACGTTTGGAAGTTTTCTGGGAGAAATCCCAGCAAACATATCGCAAAAGCAACAGACCTCCGCGGACCCTTTGTGGCCAATTTACTCGCTCACTCCATCCTCTCCATTCATAAATGGGCTGATAACCATAAGGCAGGTGCTAATAGTACACGGATGAATTCAGAACTCTTTGCACTAAATGTAGCAACCGAAAGCGACTACCGAGTCCCTCCAGGGCTGTGGACATCTTCATTATTATTACTACGCTTGTAAGAGATAGCAGGAGAACATAATACGTATTCTGTTTCAGGGGTCCGGCAGTTCGAGTATCCCCTATCTCTAGTCTCTCTTATATTTATTCTACGATCTATTTCATTGGTCGATATTACAATTCGCTCCTCTATGTCTCTTCCGGTAAGCTACGTTCTCCTGGCTTTTTTAGAGCCACGCTACATCACCTACTAGTAATATTCGGCAAGACGCTAGAGGTAATAACATCTGCTCTAAGAAAGGAACTTTCCCCGGTAGATAAAGAGTTCCACGACCTATACTAGAGACAGATCCGAATGATAGTGGGCCACAAGGGGTTGAAGAGCACTCTCTCCAAAACACCAAGACTTATTCTTCAGAATTTTGGTGCCTTGTTTGGTTCAGTATTCTCCGGCATTGTCGTTCCTACGGTGAAGAGCAGCCTTTACGTCGTTACTGGAGAAAATGAGCATCATCGAGGATTGGCTGATTGTTTATAACTCTCCGATAGTAATTGGCGCTACACGTGTGCGCTATGGTGTGGCACTGTCAGTGATGGGTGGTGAAAAAAATTTGCATGCGTGAGGTGTCCAGGAGGAAAGAAGTGCTTCGAACACTCAGGAAGTAGGATTAATCGCGAATCAGCCGGGGAAGGGAATTTTTATGAAACCGTACGAATCGACTTCACAAATATCATTAACAAAGACTCTCAATAATTCTGTCTATACAAAGAAAAGGCCGGGTAGTATAAACATCAGACAAGCGGGCAACTAGTGCAATTGTTAAAAACAAACTCTTCATGGAAACGATCTAAAATATAACCGTATTTGTGTAGAAACATGTATGCCAGGTGTTTTTGTATTCATTCATCTCGAAGGTTCTTGACCCCAGCCCTGCCGATAAAACACCTATGAAAATGTCTAGGCTGCCACTTGGAGCCTAGCGCCTTCGCCCAGCATTCTCTGCCAGCCACAGTACTGCGAACGACTTCATCGGCGGTCTCAGTCCAGTTCCTCTTTTCCTTCACCCTGTCTCTCCAGCTCTTTGGCCTTGGTCCCGCTTTCCTTGTGTTGCATATACTCCAAGTTCTTCCATATTACCATTTACGCCTCTCTCAATCGAATCGCGCTGCCCCACCATCGCCTCCCACCTCCAACCCACAAGAGCCGCGACACACCACCTCATTCTTCAACTGGCGACCTGAACCTTTTCAACCGTCGCATGACCACGGCTTGAAGCTCTAGAGGGGGAGACAACAGAGATACTGAGGCTGTCTGGGCTCTGATCCCTCAGTTGATTAGGTCCAGCAACTCAGGATGTCGATGTCAATCGATGAGCTCGACGCCACGGTGCGCGCATTCTATGAAGGCCGAGGCGACACGGTATGTTTTTTACGTCTTCATAAAACTAAACGACTGAGTGCTAATTGCGTTCGCTTTGCCACAGCAAAAACAAGCCCAGGCTACATTGAACCAGGTATGCCACACCTCCTCAATCTTTTGCGGTGACGCCCAGCTAAGCCCTAGTATAGTTTAAGGAGAACCCAGACGCGTGGTTGCTCGTGGATCAGATTCTACAAGATGCGCAATACCCACAGACCAAATGCGAGTAATCAGACACGGAATTAGGCACACAGGCTGACTTTCTGGTAGACTTGGGCTTGCAAGTCCTAGACAATGTCATCATGACTAGATGGAAGGTGCTACCACGGGATCAGTGTCAAGGTAGACCCAATTTCTTCTGATGATAGTGGGACTTCTCGCTAAATTAATATAGGCATTCGTAATTTTGTGGTCAACTTCATCATTCAGATCTCCAACAGCGACGAAAGCCTCCGCAGCGAAAGAACCCTCCTCAATAAGCTAAACCTCGTCCTTGTTTCCATCCTCAAACAGGAATGGCCTCATAATTGGCCAACATTCATCAACGAAATCATTTCTTCATGTCACAGCAGCCTACCTATTTGCGAGAATAACATGGCTATTCTTAGATTATTGTCGGAAGAAGTTTTCGATTACTCGGCTGATCAGATGACGTCTACGAAGACCAAGGAGCTCAAACAAAGCATGTGCGATGAGTTTACCTCTATTTATCAGCTTTGTTCCGAAGTTCTCCGAACAGCAACCCAGGCGAGCTTGATCAAGGCGACTCTGGAAACGCTGTTACGGTTCCTTAACTGGATCCCACTGGGATACATTTTTGAGACTCCTCCTAGTGGAACTAGTCTCATAGAAACGCTGAGGAGCCGCTTTTTAGAGGTTCCGGATTTCCGTAATATCACATTGAAGTGCTTGACAGAAATTGCTAGTCTTCATACAGAACCTTCGTACAACGAGAAGCTCGTTCAAATGTTCACAGAAACCTTGACGGCGATTTCCAAGATTATCCCCCTTTCCATGGATCTAAAGGCAACGTACTCTTCCAGTAACAGCAGAGACCAGGAATTCGTTCAGAATCTGTCTTTGTTCCTCTGCAACTTCTTCACTATGCATCTCAATGTTCGTGCTTCCCCCTTTTAATCTCCGTAGTGTACTAATCCGAACGACAGGTTATTGAAAATCTCCCCAACCGCGACTTTCTAACCCACGGACACTTCTATCTCATTCGAATTAGTCAGATTGATGATCGAGAGATCTTCAAGATTTGTTTGGAATACTGGACTAAGCTAGTCTCAGAGCTATATGACGAAATGCAACAATTGCCTATTACTGATATCAATCCACTTATCAATATGGGTCTCGTCGCAAATGGTGGCGCACGCGATCCTAGCATCCTTGCTAACTATCCTCTACGAAAGCACAAGTACACAGAAGTGCTTTCAAACCTCCGTCAAGTCATGATCGAGAAGATGGTTAGACCAGAAGAAGTTCTAATCGTGGAGAATGATGAGGGCGAAATCGTTCGGGAGTTTGTGAAAGAAAGCGACACGATTCAGCTCTACAAGTCGACTCGAGAATGTCTGGTATTCCTGACCCATCTGGACGTTAACGATACCGAACAAATCATGTCCGAGAAGTTGTCTAGGCAAGTTGATGGTACTGAATGGTCTTGGGCGAACTGCAATACTCTATGCTGGGCTATTGGATCAATATCTGGCGCCATGAATGAAGAAACAGAAAAGAGATTCTTGGTCACAGTTATCAAGGATCTCCTAGGCCTTACGGAGATGAAACGCGGCAAGGACAACAAGGCTGTCGTTGCCAGTAACATCATGTACATTGTGGGCCAATATCCTCGCTTCCTCAAAGCACACTGGAAATTTCTCAAGACGGTCGTCAACAAACTGTTCGAATTCATGCATGAGACGCACGAAGGTAGGAATTTAGCCATGGACCTCCAAGCAAGATCGAAAGATTTTACTGACAACATATAGGTGTGCAGGACATGGCTTGCGATACGTTTATCAAGATTGCCAATAAATGTCGGCGACATTTCGTTGCAATGCAGCCTGGTGAGAATGAGCCATTCATCGACGAGATTGTCCGCAACCTACGGAAAATTACCTGCGATCTATCCCCACAGCAGGTCCACACCTTCTACGAAGCTTGCGGCTACATGATCAGCGCTCAGGGCCAAAAGGGCATCCAAGAGAGACTTATTCAGGAGCTCATGTCTTTCCCTAACACCGCGGTAAGATTACTGCGCAAATGCAAGATTGCACGATTTCACTAATTGGTGGTACAGTGGGACCAAATCATTTCGCAGGCCAACCAAGATCCAACTGTTCTTCAAGATGGCGAGATTATCAAAATCATTGGCAACATTATGAAGACAAACGTAGCTGCCTGTAGCTCAATAGGAAGCTATTTCTACCCTCAGGTTGGTCGCATATATCTGGATATGTTGACTATGTACCGTGCCAGCAGCAACCTGATCGATGAAGCCGTGCAGCGAGAAGGTCAGTAAAGACGCAGCGGTAGAAGTGGCCCAGACTGATATTTCACAGGCAACATTGCCACAAAGATGCCTAAAGTCCGAGGTCTAAGGACAATTAAAAAAGAAATTCTGAAACTAATAAACATCTATGTTGAGAAGGCCGACGATCTGGAGATGGTTCATAGCACTCTTGTGCCCAAACTTCTCGAGGCAGTTCTGCTCGACTATAAGCGTAACGTTCCCGATGCTCGTGAAGCTGAGGTCCTGAACGTCATGACTACAATAATCAATAAGCTACATGTACGTTGGAGACCCAATCTCAGCAAATACATGGTTGTGCTCGCTGTTGCGGCCTAATGCAAGACTTTGCTAACTATTTCGCAGAGCCTAATGGAGGATCAAATCATGAACATCATGGATAGTATATTCGAATGCACCTTGGATATGATCAACAAGGACTTTTCAGAGTATCCAGAGCACCGCGTCGAATTCTTCAAGCTGCTTAGAACAATCAACCTGAGATGCTTCCCAGCTCTTTTGAGACTTGATGCCCGATCATTCAAGTTCGTTATCGACTCGTGCATGTGGGCTAGCAAGCACGACAACAGAGAGGTTGAAGGCGCTGGACTTAGCATGTGCTTTGAATTGATTACCAACATGTCGGAAACCGACCCGCAGACGTGCAACGCTTTCTTCCAAAGCTTTTACACAACTATACTGCAGGACGTCTTCTTCGTCCTGACAGATAGCGACCACAAAGCCGGGTTCAAGTCACAGTCGATGTTGCTTGCCAAGATGTTTTGGCTCGTTGATTCTGGCAAGCTGCAAGGCCCAATCTACTCCCCAGACATGGCCCCTGCCGGAACGCCGAACAGGGAGTTCCTCAAGAACTTCGTGGGCAATCTGCTGTCCAACGCCTTCCCGAACCTGCAGACGTAAGTTGTTTGAATGCCAGAATGACATGAGTATTCTAACATGGGTACAGAGCTCAAATTGCTTCCTTCATCGACGGTCTTTTCGCCAATAATTCCGACCTCAATAGGTTCAAGTTGATCCTTCGAGACTTCCTGATCTCACTAAAGGAATTCTCTGGCGACAATGCCGAACTTTTCGCAGAAGAACGGGAGCAGGCAGCAACCAAAGCCAAGGAACAGGAGCGAGAGCGGGCGATGAAGGTTGGCGGTTTGTTGAAGCCATCAGAGCTGGATGACGACGAACTTTGACTAAACGAGGAACTAAGCACCGATATTGCGGTGCGCACACCTTGGGACAAGCCGACTAATAATATGGAATCGACAGCAGACAATCTCACCGCGAGGGACACAGCAGATTTTGATGGGTGGGACGTCTATGGTCTTTGATGTTAGGTCTCCGCCATGCCTCGCTTGCTTCATCCGTCTCAACTAGATGCTTTTGTGTTTCCGTGGCTGCATTGGCGAAGGATTTGACTTGGAGGACGGCGGCTCGCATGGTTTCTGTAGAAAAAGCACTACGTAGCAGGAGCCTAGACATCCTGCGATTCATCGGCGAGAGGCTTTTGGGCAGTGAATAGAATAACCTGAATACACAATGCTTGCAAGATGTGCTCCTGCTGAGGGTAGTCTTTTTCAGGGTGAACGGTTTTCCTTCGGGGCCTAGATAAGCATTTATCAGCGCCTACATCATCCTAGTATATCAGATAGTTAGCGTGCTTGTTCGGCATTCCCTCAGACCGCAAAACTGCCCAACATTTATCTTATCCCTTCCGCTGGTGTTCGTCCTGCTGTTATCGATAAGAGCTGGCCAATAGAATCAATATGATCGAGGCTCCGTGATTGTACGCGTAGTTTTGATTTTAGTGTTCGCGCACGGCCCACCTCTCGTAGGACATCACCAGCGGAAGGGATAGCAAAATCCTTCCGAAACTGACTGTGGCAACGTCGAGGCTCACTCTCATGAAGAACGGAAGCTAGAGTAAGCAAGCTGGAGGCCTTCCTTGCAGCGAATGGTGCAGCCTTGTGCAAAAGATAACCTAGATCGAGCAATGAATTTTACGTATCAGTTGAGCTGTGGTGCCCCTTGCGGTGTGCTCAAAAGGCCGGAATTGAGTGATAGCAGCATTTAGCGTCACGTGCCAGGAATGAACCTTCAAGACGACGTCGCATGTTTAAGGTAGGACAAGAGGCTCGATTTCATCGCTGCCGTAAAATTAGGTAGGTATATACCGTATATACACCGGCGCACGATTACGCCCTACTGTTAAGGAGCCAGGCGAGTAATTTTTAACCTCTCAAGTGCACACGCCTTACACAAACCGAGCCATCTCCGGCCTGATTAGCTCAAGTCGCACAACACATGTTCGCAATAGGCGTCGCCATTGGCTGTCAGACGTACCAAAAGTTCTCAACCACTATGGCCACTATGGCCGCTACGACAGGGCTTACATGGACTCCTCTGCCTAGAATCCCCCCAATAATCATCTTGCGCCGTCTCGTGCTGCTGGTTTTGAACTTCTCCCGAGGTATCGCTGCCCCTCATTCGCTTTCCCAGTCTTCTGCTGGCTGTGTTGGCGGACAGCGGACAGCGGATACCGGGTAGTCCAAGGCAGGTTAAAATACTCATTAGGCTTTAGGTAATTTCAGCTTAACTTTATATCCACAGCAACGCCAGGAACATACAGCTGCCTTTGCCCGCCCCGTTCCGGCTTGTTTCTTTTCCCGTCCCACCGTCCTATAAGCGGTTGCTAAATGCCACACTGTGAGCCCGTCATCACCGTTTGGCTGATCTGCGAACTTCCGTATCTGTTCTCTCGCTTGTGCAACGCGCGTGTAGGCGCTCATTTCGAGCACTGTCCGCCCATTCCCTTGCAAAATGTACGTTCCGTTCCGATGGAGTCTCCAGGTCCCCTGGTTTCCAGTATGCGAAAGACCCTGTCTTCGACAAGCCTAGTGTCGAAGGCTGACTCGACTGACCTACCGCGATTCAACAGGAAGTTTGGCAAGCATATTCAGAAGCGGCAGCTCGAGATCCCCGAGTATGCCGCCAGCTTCGTCGACTACAAGGCACTGAAAAAGGTCTTTTGTCTTCCAATATCTGTCTAGAGACGTCATTGATTGTTTTCTTCCAGCTCATCAAGAAGCTGAGCGCAACGCCCGTCCTTCCTGCCCAGAATGTATCTACTCAGGGAGGAGAGACGGTCGATCCCCAGGCCTCTCTTCAGGCTAACAAGGCGACTTTCTTCTTCCGACTGGTATGCAATCGCTTCAGCACTGCTGTAGCGGCCTCTAACCCCTTGGCAGGAGCGTGAACTCGAGAAAGTCAACACTTTCTACCTCCAGAAAGAAGCTGAGGTGCGACAAATTACGGACTTCACGGACTTGACTCACGCTAACAATTTCTGTAGTTGAGGTTAAGGCTGACGACGCTGTTGGACAAGAAGCGTGCCATGCAAACCCAGCGAGCGACTGTCTCCAAAGTGTCTTCAAAGTACATAGCACTCGAAGAAGGCTTGAAACAGTTCAACATGGACCTGAACAAGCTCCAGGTAATTTGCACACCGTTAATGTTAGTTCAATAATTGATCATAGACAGCAATTTGTTGAGGTGAACGCGACTGCATTTTCGAAGATTTTGAAAAAGGTCTGTTGGAGACAAGTCCAGCTCACTCAAAGGCTTGCTAACATCGCTTCGTAGTGGGACAAAACTTCCAAGGTCGGATATAATACTGTCTTTCGAATACTACAGCCCTGGCTGACCCCAATGCCAGTCGCGAGAAAAGCAACTTTACTTGTCCCGAGCCGTCGAGGTTCAACCATGCTTCAATCGCGATGTCATTAGTAGTCTCTCGGATCAGGCAACCCAGGCCCTACTAGATTTTTCAGGGTGGGCAGAGGGCGACAAAATGCAGTACACGCCCTCGGTCAATCAACCTGTCACTACGGAACCCTCACAGGAAGGCGACATAGAATTGGATAACCAAATCGTGCAGGCGATTAGCACTGGAAACACTGAAAAGATTGAAGAATGTCTGACTCGTCTATCAACTCTAGCGGACGCACAGGAAAGAATATCGAGAGCATTCCTGAGCAGTATCGAGGAGGCACCGGAAGCAGCTCTGCGGCTTATGCTAGACACCAATCGCGTCAATCTCAACCAAGAGGATGAAATAAATGAACGAAATTGCCTACACAAGGCTGCTGTTTGTGGACGACGTGCTGTTCTCGAGATTGGCTTGGCAGCACGGGTGGATGTCAAGGCCTTGGATGTCTATGGGCGTATACCATTACACTATGCTTGCATACACGGTCATGTTGAGATGGTTCAAGGTTTGATCAATGGGGCTCCAGATACAATCAACTTCAAGGACCAGGATAACTTCACTCCATTAATCCATGCGATCGTTCATTCTCAACTGGCCTGCGTGCAGATGTTATTATCAAAAGGGGCACAAATTAGTCGAGCAGGGCCATCCGAACATATACCACTGAATCTTGCCTGTCAGCATGGCTCGATGCCAATAGTCGAACATCTTCTTCAGGCAAAAGCCGAAATACTTCCGGATGCCGAAGGCCTCTACCCCCAACACTTGGTCGCACGATCTGGAAAAGTCCCAAATATGCTTCTGTTGCTGAAGAAATATCGCGCGGATCTTAACCAACCTGACAAACTCTACCAGTGGACGCCCTTATTCCATGCCGCAAGCGAAGGCCATGTCGAGTGCCTCCAGACACTGTTACAGTGTGCTGTCAGCGTAGATATTTTAGACGAGAAAGGGTTGGCTGCCATGTACTACGCAACATGGGAAGGACATCTGGAGTGCATGAGGCTATTAGCTTCAGTTGGACGTGGAGTAGGCCTTGCCACACCGAAGCAAGTATCGCCGCAAATTCAAAGTGCTCAACCGCCTCCTAGCAGCACCCCGGCTCCTATGGAAATTGAGGGCGAGGGGATACCAGAATTCATTCTACCACCTCCAATTATCCCGCTCAGACGTTACGGGCACAATTTTCTCGACACGAAAACTTTTGTTGTTATTAGCTTTGAGAATCTTGGATCTGATGCGATACAATTCTACGACGATCGCAAATACCCCGCAGCCCGTCTCACTATATCGTCCAAGTCATCAGACTTAATACCTCGAAATATTCTCCTCCCTATACAGGACGAATTCAAAGTGATATCCTTTCAAATAGAGAACCTCGACACCTTCTCCATCGATTTCGACATCTTCCCCACCTTCGGATCCAAAGTAATCGCTCGCAGTGTAGCATCTTCCAAGGTCTTCGCTGGTAAAGCAAGCAGCTCTGGGCAATGGCATCTCGAACTGTTCGACCCACGACTACGTGCCATCGGCCGCATTAGTTTCGATTTCCAAGTTGTTAAACCCTTCCATGGCATCCCTCTCGAGATCACACATTTCGCAACGTATTGGAAAGCGACCAGCCAACTAGACTCACAACCAAACGCTTTGATTACCGGCTCGAGTTTGTCAGGCGAGTACGTCCGATTGTTTGTGCAACTGACAAGCGACGGTGTCCCTGTACTGTATCCTCGCTGGAAAATCAACTACCAAGGCCTCGATGTGCCCGTCAATATCCTCACTTATGCTCAATTCGTCAGTATTGGCGCACAGCAGGGAGTAAGCAGTGCGGCTCTCGCAGGACTCGCAGGACTCACCAACGCATCCCCTGACGACATCCCGCGCATTCACCAGATCCTTGCGACGTCGTTCGCGACGCTTCGCGATGCCCTAAAACTCCTGCCTGCCCATATCCATGTTGAGTTGCATGTGCTGTATCCAAGTCGGCTGGAAGAGGAGCGCCTGCGACTAGGTCCAACACCTACCATCAATGACTTTGCAGACGCTCTATTGACAGTGGTGTTCGAGCACGCGCGACATCTGAGAGAACAGAGAGACGGCTTTTTGCGCTCTATAGTGTTCTCGTCGTTCAACCAGGACATTTGCACGGCGCTGAATTGGAAGCAGCCGAACTGTATGTCTGGCCTTCCGTTCTGTTCTTCTAAGCTACCTGAATTCAAAGCGAACTAACAATCGAGCAGATCCTATCCTTCTCTGCAACGAACTCGGCGCCGACGCCTCCATCTCGGTGGCCGATCCGCAGAAAGTGCAGAGCAGCGGACGCACGACGATATCGGTGAAGGAAGCGGTGCAGATCGCTCGGGATAACAACTTCATGGGCTTGATTTGCAGTTCGAGGTTGTTGGTACGTACATTTCCCTACCTAACGTGGCGTCACGTCGCTCTAGCGGCACCGGTTTGCATTTTACTTAGAGCCTCATGCTCACTACACATCTAGGATCTCGTACCGGCCCTAATCGAATCTATCAAGACGGCCGGCCTCGTCCTCATCACCGACATCTCCAACACCAACAGCGCACAGCAGCAGCGCGGCCCGCTCGCCGTCGCCGCGCCCTCCTTCTACCAAGTCCCCAGCGGCGTCGACGGCTTCCTGAAGGGCAACGGTGTGCTCCGATTCAACGAGACGATTGACATGTGAGCAGAACGGAGTAGGCCATTCCCACTGCTCAAACTTGCCTCAACAGTGGTAAGAAATTTTCCCAGCCAATAGGAGTTGTGGAGAGGGCAAAACATCGAAAATTGTCTGCGCAAGCTGGGCTGCATTTCCTTGGCATTGGTTTCGCCTCTTTTTCCTAACGAGAAACATGCGTCATGCGCATAGAACACGAGACTGAGAAAATACAAGATTGCCTTGCGGGCATATGAATCAAGGGAGTAGAGTGGTTGTAATTTGGGGTTATAGTAAAAGAGAGGAGCTAAGGGGACCGGGGGTGGGGTGGGAGACATTTGCTTTTGTAGCGAGATGGGCTTGCGGGCGGCTTTTTTGGTTGCTTTTCGGTGCTTTTGCCCTTCTTTACTTTTTTGCGCGGAAACCTCTCTTCTAGGCTAGACTGCATCTACCCCATTCTCTCATGCACGCACCGGGAAATTATTGAATTGCGTCGGCGGTATTGCGATGTTCGGTTGGTTGGTCGAGCGCGCTGCGGAGAGCTTATCCTATCCTGGGATAGGGAAAAGGTGGATGGGAGCAAAGGTATCTAGTGCCTAAAGGCCCCCACCCCAATTTACACGCCTTGTAGGCGTCTCGCGCCATACTCGCATTGCTTGCCCTCACACCCCGTCGCACTACTGTCCCACACACGCCGTTTCACGCGCCCTTGTAGCGATACCGCAGCCGCTCCAGCCCGCCGACGTCAACGGGCCTGAGCTGCGTCCGCGCGACTAGCACGAGGAGGAACACGACTGCGCACTCGTCAGCACACGCGTACAACTCTTTTTGTCTGCTTGACAGACGCAGCCGCAGATCCAAAACGCAGAAAAAGGGGAGAGGGGAGGAGGAAAAAGCCGTTACAAACTTACACGCAGGCACATAACCCCCACCCCCCGCCAATCCATCCCGCCACCCCGTCCCCGCTAGCCCCTCCCGCACCGCCAGCATCGCGCTCAGTACCCCGTTCAGCGGGACGATGTGCCGCCGCGCCGACCCGCTAGCGTCCGGCGGCCCTGGTCGGTGGCTGCTAGCTGTCTCGGGCGCGTGCGGGAGGTAGTACAGGATGTAGGCCGTCGCGAGGAGGGAGGCGATGGCGGCGGCGGAGAGGGATGCGGCGGGGAGGGAGGTGGTGAGGCGGGGGAGGTAGAGCAGGGTGGGGAGGAGGGGGAGCGGGAGGAGCAGGGTGGTGTAGAGGCGGGTTTTGGCGGCGTCGGTCGTGTGGAGGGTTTGGATTAGCTTTTCTTGCTCTGGCGGGCGTGTTAATATAGCTCGGGCGTTTGGGGGGAGCGTGCCGGGAAGGGGGGATGGAAGATGGAGGATGCGTGCAGGGGTGTGCGGACCTTCTTCGTCGATGCCCTCGACGGGGTCGTCGGAGTCCTCGTCGGTCGGGTAGCGGAAGGTTTTGCGGAGGCGTGTCGTTGCCATGCTCTGCTCCTGAGTGTGCGAGGACGAGGTTGGTATAGCCGGCGCGGGAGAGAGGGTGCGTATAGCTACCTGGGAAGCGTGCTCCACGGAGCTGCCACGGAGCTGCCACGGAAGCTCGAGCAAAAAAGCCCGGAGCGCAGCGTTACCTGATTCTGTTGGTGCGGATTTTCAATCGGTCCGCAAGGGACTAACCACATACGTGGTGCACTTTCGCAAGATTTGTTAAGCGCGTCTTGAGTACGCTAACCCATTGCACCGCGCTTAGCCGCTTAGCGCGAACTAACTCTCCAAGCCTTCCAGTCGACACAGTTCAAACCATATCACGTGCACCGCGTCCTTAAAATATAGAGTATTCTTTTTCTATAGCCTTTAATTTTACTTTTACTAGTTACTATTTATTAAAAAATCGGTGTCTATATTATTATATATATATTAACTTTCTATTATACTCTGTTAAGTATTAAGACCGGGCTTAGAATGTAACGGAACCTTATAGCAAGGACTACGGTGGGCTCGTTATTAGGCTAGGTATGTAGGTAAAGCAAATTAAAGTCAACAACGTAATAATAACTGGTAGAGTGGTTGCCCAATAGATTAACTCTAATTATATTCTAAGAATTACTATAAGGAAGGAACTATCTAGGTAGGGATTAAGGGTCCTTAAATACACAACCGTACTCCTATAAAATCCTTCTTATACGTAATATATGTATGCTCTATCTACTCTATTATAGATCTCGCAGATTATATAGATTATATAGATTATATTATATAACCTTAGTTACCATTCTTCGTTATATAGTTCTATCGGCTCTATCCTAAACCGTACTTATATTAACTAACTAGCTTCTTCCGTCTCTTCTCTAAGTAGTTATAACATTATACTTAAAGCGTCCGTAATACCATCTCCCTCCTCTTTATTTTTATCTTTAAAGATTTAAAATATCTCTAAGTTATTTACTAGAGGTGTAATATCCATCTAATTAATTTAGTTAATATTTTTACTTATTATACCTAAAGCAATTTCTCCATCTTTAACTGCTCGTCGTGCTCACACTATTGCTGCGATATTATCTCTTAGTGAGATTATACTATCTCCGTATTCTCGTTGTTTAAAAAAGGGGTTAGTTTATATTGTGTTAGCGAGTCTATCTTTATAATAACCGTTTTTTTTGCTTAGAGTGCACTAAAGCAAATATTTATTTATTCTATAATATTCGCTCTATCTCTAATACTAAATATACGCGACCTATTACTTTTAATAGTCGTCTAGTTTCCTAATTAATTTATTTTAAGGTTTTATATTTAATTTACTACTACATAGCTAAATAATAAACTATCTATTACCCTAGCAGAGTTGCGCTATTTCTATAATGCTAAATAAGAAGCTACTAATGCTTAATAACAGGCCCTTAAGTCTTGTCTTATGGCGTCTACTTAGTTAATCCGTCTTAAGAAGGTTTATAAGAAGGTCTATTCTAAGAAGTAAAAACTTATAAAATAGGGTCTATAGGAACTTAGTAATAAAAGAACGGATTTTTTTCTAGCTAAGAAGAAAATAAATCTAAGTAGTTTGGTAACTGCTCTTCTTAGGTCCCCCTTAGGTAACTTATTTTTTAGTAATCCTTTTTTATTAATACTGCCTAACCTAATCTTTTCTAATACTCCTATACCTTTCCTATAGCGTTTTTTAAATTCTCTAGTAGTTCCTAGGTAGTCTTAGTATAGCCTATCTACTTAACCTTATACTATATTTCGCTGTTAACGTCCTTATAATTAACAATATTTAAAACTTACTATTTATCTTCTTTTTGCCCTCTATACGTGTCTGCTTTATAAACTAGTAGCTTAATATTTCTATATACTGGCTTTAGCATTACAATATACTATATAGGGTAAATTTTTATCTTAGCTGGTAGGTTTAACTTAAACGTAACTAGTAAAATCCTTTATATAATTTTAAAAGGTCCTAATCTAATATAGTCTAATTTCTTACTTAGTCGTTAACTCTTAAAATTTTTATATAGTAGCTATACTTTATCTCCCTCCTTAAGATCTAGTCCCTTAGATCTCTTAGTATTATAGTACTTTTTTATTCTCTCTTATACTTTTTTTGCTAATTCTATAAGGTCTATATAAAGATTTATTAACGTCTTTATTATTTCTTTAGCTATACTACTCGTTTTCTTTACTTATTATAGTAATAACAATATTCTTAGCTTATATCTATAATTTGCCTTAAATAGTAATATGCCTATTTCTTCTTAAGGTATTATATTATATGCAAACTATATAACTAGTAATAATAATACCTAATTATTCTATATATAATTAATATAATGCCTTAGATACTGCTCTAGTATTTAGTTTAATCTTTTTATTTATCTGTCTATCTGCGGATAATATATAGTAGAAGTTGCTGCTTAAACTCCTTATTCTGCTAAAAATACCTTCTAGAATACTACTATAAATCTTAAATCTCTATCCAATATAATCTTACTTAGTGCTCTATGTCTTATAAACACTTCTTTAATATAGATTTTAGCGATATCTTCTACTAATATTTCTTCTATATATACTATAAAGTATCCCTACTTTATAAGCTTATCTATTATTACTAAGATTGTATTATAATCTTGTCTGGTAATAGGATCTCTTAATTTTAGTAATTTAATAATAAAGTCCTATAATATGACCTCCTATGGTCTCTCTAGTATTTTAATAGGTTATAGCCCTCCATATAGCTTATACCTTATTAGTTTATTTCTCTAGTAATTTAGATATTCTTTTATAACTTTTCGCGCTAAGCCCTAGATTTTATTAATAATATACTCCTCCTAGAGTCTTAACACTAAGCCCGTAGCTCTATTATGTCCTTAAGTTAATCCCTTATAGAAATCTTCTATAAATTACTCTGCTATACTTTTTAGGATATACTTTACTTTTTAATTTTTATATATTTCTATCTATAGGTCTTCTAGCTATACTTTTAGAATTCTTTATACCTAAAAGCTTTTTAGTAACTCGTAAACCCTATTTAATTCTTCTTAAGTTGCTATAATCTTTAGATAATTATACCTAATTAATCTATCTATATCTTTTTATAGTAAAGCCCCTAATAGCTTCTTATTATTTTATAGTTTAGCCTTTTAACTTAGAGCATCTACTTATATATTATCTATACCCTTAATATACTAAATCTTAAAATAGTATTTTATAAGCATCTCTACCTATCTAATATATCTTTAATTAAGTTCCTTTATTATTAGAAATCCTATTAGGTTTTTATAATCTATCTTAACTATAAATAGTTTCTTTATACCTTATAAGAATGCTCTCTATTTCTTTAATACTATAATTATACCTAATAACTCCTTGTTATAGATGTTATAGTTTAACTCTAGTAGTATTATCTTTTAACTATAGTATGCCACTAAGTGCTATCTATTTTAATGTTTTTATATAAAGTATACCCCTAATATAAAGTCTAATATATTTGTCTCTATAACCGTTTCTAGTCCTAGTTAATAGATCTTAAAAACTAGCTCCTAGGTAAACATTTTCTTAACTTATTTAAATAGTTTCTATTATTCTTTTCCCTATACCTATAGTTCTTCTTTCTTTATTAATCGCGTAAATAGTTTAATATTCTTTAACTATTACGCTATAAACCTTCTATAGTAATTGCAAAACCCTAGGAATAATCTTAACTACATAACGTTCTCTAGTTCTTACCAATTTACTATAGCCTTAATCTTCTTTAGATCTATATTAAGTTAGCCTAGTTTAATAATAAATCTAACAAAATTGGTCTTCCTAGTAAAGAACTTGTATTTCTTAATTACTACTAGCATCTATTCTTCTTATAGTCTCTTTAAGACCTATTTAACGTATTCCTTATATTTTTCCTTAGTTATTAAGTAGATAATAATATCGTTAAGATATACTATAACAAATTAATTTAAGTATTCTCCTAATATATTATTAATACGCTTCTAGAATATTACTAGTGCGTTTATAAGCCTAAATTATATAACTAATAGTTTATATAGTCCTTCCTTTAACCTAAAGGCTGCCTTTTATTTATCGCCTTCCTTAATCCTAATCTAATAGTACGCCTATCTTAGATCTATCTTTGTAAAAATTTGCGCGTTACTTATCCTGTTTTAGATTTCACTAATTAAGGGTAAAGAATATCTATCCTTCCTAGTGATACTATTTAACTGTCTATAGTTAATACACAGCCTTAGTTTACCGTTTTTCTTTAGTATAAATAGTACTAGATAACCTACTAATGACTGCGATAGTCTAATATATCCTTTTTATAGATTTTCCTAGATAAACTCTTTTAGTGCTCTACCTTTCTCTTTAGTAAGCTTATAGATTGGAAAGAACCTTAGACTTATTTCTAGTTCTAATTCTATTTTATAGTCCCATACTATATATTTTAACAGCTTCTTACTTTCTAATAACTATAGTTTCTTGCCGTACTTATAGTATCTCTTTAGTATATAACTTAGTCCCTTTTCTATTTCTTTATATATCGCTCTAACTTAGTACCATACTAACTTAGCTTATTATTATATCTTACGGCGTTAAGTATCCCTAATATTGACTTAACCCGTAATCTAATCGATCTTTAGATTATATTCCTATAACTAAGGCATTCCTAGTACTGCCTTATTATTCCCTAATAGTAATATATTAAAAGACATCTTAATTTATCTCCCTTCAATAGTTAGCTAAATAGGTCCTATTTTAAGATTAATAATACCTCCTCTATAGGCTATTAGATCTCCTAAAATTGCCACTAATAGGTAAAAGTGCTCCTTCTTCCTGTATAGTAACCCTATTCTTTTAACTGCTGCTAGTAAGATATAGTTCCTCGTTACTTTACTATCTATTAGTACCTTAAACTATTAATCTTACTACTTAACTTATAAATTTAGGTGTTGTCTTTAAATTCCTTTAAGGGTCTAAGGCTCTACTACTAGTTCCCTCTAGTTCCGTAGGCCTCTACTTTTCCTAACTATTAGCTGCTTAAGTCTATTTATACTTAGTCTAACTTAGGCTAATACTTAATTCGCTTTTTATCTTTAATATGCCATAGACACATATTCTCTAGGTATTCCCACTACTATTATCTATCTAGGCATTTTTCTGTAAGGAATCTTCCTGGTTAAAGTATTAAGTCCCCTTAGGCTTATACTTCTACTAGGTGCCAACTATATATATACCTAGCGTTTTTATATTTTACCTTGTCTAATAACTAGTATATCCTTACTAGGTACTTTTAGTTCTTATCTTTTAGTGCTCTATATATATTGCACGCATTATCTACGCACGTAATCTATACTAATGTGTAATATAATTAGTGTTTTAGGTTAACTCTTAGCTCGTTTTTATTCCTAAGTTTAAACCTCTTTTATATTAACCTAAGCGTTACAACTTTATTTATAGGTACTATAATTTACCTTTTACTTCTCTAGTCCTCTAATTACTCCTTTAGATCCTTTAATATTATAATTAAGGCTCCTTTAATGTAATTTATAGCCTTCTCTATAATCGGATGGTCTTAGATAACTTTCTCGTCTAACTATATATAGAAATCTTCCCACTTATTATTATGTCGTTGCTTATACTATCTTTAGTATAGCTGCTAGAGTATATACGGTTCTTTTATAAGGAAGTATCTTCTTATTACTATATTATAACAGCCCTTTATATATTATTCCTCGAATCTAGTTAAAATCCCTAAATCCTCTTCTTATTCCAGTTTAGTAAGCCACTTAGCTCTTAGTGTGCCTACTCTAGGCCTATTAGTAATCCTTTATATAGGTGTTCTGTCCCTTATATAACCTAGTATACTAGATCTCTTATCTAGTTTCTAATCTTACTATAAGGTAATTCTTGCTCTAAATTTCTCTATGGTTTTTTTCTTTTCGCGTCTTATAAGTAGATCCTTAAAGTTATCTTACTTCTCGATCTTGGTATTAACTTTTTAATCTTTAGGCCGAACACTGTGTTCTCCTAATAAGTCCTTTAGGTCTATATATCTGTCTCCTAGTTTAACTACTATTTATACTATAGATTCTCTAATCTATAAAGAAACTCTTTACCTCTTATCTATAGGTGTCCTAATTTATACTCCAAATTCTTAGTCCCTTAAATTTTTTAATCCTAAGCTTGCTTCTAATTTAAGCTTAGCTCCTATCTTAGTCTAACTAGACTTAGGTATTCTTATCTTATCTTAAGAGTCTTAAATCTTACTTATTTTATCTTAAGAGTCTTATACCTATAGGAAACTCTATCCCGAGCTTATTTATATATCTTTAAACTAAGCTACTACTCTGCTCTATCGGTTATCGTCTATTATAGGTC
>Ga0307515_10005255_pt1 | contig 26314 bp, 5 predicted proteins | sample 17_EM_MG_FD_194513 | JGI IMG/M metagenome (GOLD analysis project Ga0307515, IMG submission 194513) | Populus trichocarpa ectomycorrhiza microbial communities from riparian zone in the Pacific Northwest, United States - 17_EM | ecosystem: Host-associated > Plants > Roots > Unclassified | place... | reverse complement strand
AGTGCGAGCGTCTGTAGAAGGTAGCCCTATAGCTAAGCGTATAGTAAAACCACTTACCTTAGGCAGCAGTCTTAACAGTAAGCTTTACCCAAAATAGTTAAACGCCATACTTAGACAGCTGTATGAGGATAGTGTGCCATTATAGCCTACTATAATGTTCCGAACAGTAAAGTATCTTATATAGATTGGTTTATCTCTTTAGTCGCCCTAGCTCTAACTAAGCACCTTTACTATAGTAAGAAGCGCTAAACCATTAATAATATTATAAGTAGATGAAGCCTATATATAGACTATGCCTTATAATTTGAAATTAAATTGACGTATATATTGGTTACTCTGCCAGATTTTTTAATACGAAGTCATTTATATAACTCGCACGTTAAACCTCTGCCTTACTACGTAGTTACTTTAAATCAACCCAACTCTAACCCTCTTATACTTGCTATTTATACTAGTTGGCCTAATAACTAATATATAGTACTCCTTAATATCTAATCTATTCTAGCTAGACTTCTTCCTGGCGACAATATATCGTTCCTTAAAAAGATCCTCGTCCTCCTTAACATTATACCATATCTATCCTCTTTTCGTTTTACCGAAATCTAAAATAGTATAATGTTTCCTATCTGGTTCCATTATATAATCCCGAAACTCCCCTATGTTAGTAATTAGTATAAGTTTATACCCCTTATTAAACCGGAGGTTATTAATCCAATTAACTGTGCTAAAAGGGATATCTATAAACTGAATGCCTCCATTATATGCCATCTATGACCACGATGGCACATTCTAGGTGGGGTACTTAATCCACTCTATCTTATTATTAGACGTCTGCTATAAGAGATTCCTATAAAAGTACTGCTTAAAGATTCTATATCTGCTTTAATACCTTAGAGCGCGTGCAATATAGGCCTCTAACCTAGATATTATAACAGCTCTATCGGTCTTCTCTGTAAGGTCGCGCTTCGAGTAGTCCTTAAAAAGAAAGTGAATGAATTCTATGGTACGTTGGTAGCCTGACTTAAGGAGCCGGTTTAGGAAGTTTAGATTAAGCATAAAGAACTTCCTTTAAAATGAGCTAAGGAGCAAAATATCTAAGTTAGGAAGATGTTAGTCTATTAAATATTGCTTAAGCTCTTACCTTTTTAGCCTAGTAAGGTTTTTGTAGTAAACCCCTTTACTATATTCCTAGTATGTCTAATTGTTACTAAAATGGATAGTTTATTATAACAAAACCCTTTCTTATATTACCTATACTCGCGTATTAAGCCGAGCCTTCTCCATATTATTATTAAAATTATCTATACTGGTGCAGATATAGAATCGCCTACCTAAGGCATCTTAAATAAGGATATACTTAGTGCTTACGTTCCGCTTAAGGAATCCCGCTTTTAAATAGACAGCCGAAGTTATAGCAATTGTGTAGTAAGCTAAAGAGAAGACCTTTTCTATACGCCCAGATTCGCGTTTCTAATCTTCTTCATTGTCCTCGTATTGGATTATACAGAGTAAGTCGATCTAGAGGTATAGTACGCGAAGTTCTTGAGTCACTTTAACAGCGTCCTAGAAAGTCTTTAGTAGGCCGGAGATACTGAATCCTCCTAGCCGTTGGATAATGTTATCCTAGGTTATGCAAAATTGTTTTTTATCTTTAATTAGAAGTTCGCCCTAGCAATGGGATAAAGTAATGTATTTTCTTTTATCTATTTGCTTATTATAATCAAGATATAAGATATTAGGATAATAATCAGGATTATCTGGATTATAATTAGGATCATCCAGATTATAATCAAGACGTAAGATATTAAGATTATAATCAAGATGTAAGACATTAGGATTATAATCTAGATTATCCGGATTACTAACGTAGAGGAGTCTTGTCGGCAATTCTGTGTTGGATTTAATATAATACCTATTATAATTATAGGACTCGTTACACCAACGAAGCCACGCGCGAAGTAGTGCAAATCGTATAGGACTTTTAGCTTTTGGTAAGACTGGGAAGCTAATCTGGATATTGTTATTAAGACTAGCCAAATATTCTGTGCGCAAAGATATGTAGTAAGTAATGGCCCTACCTAGCGTATATAAGGAGTTAAAGATACTAACCTAAATTAGAACACAACCGGAGAATGCGTAGCCCCCCCTCTCCTATTTTTAACGCTGACCCTTCTTTAACTACCTGGATATATGGTTTATTATTATTATAATAGCGTTTAAGTGTACGGAGGAGTAGAGCGCAGAGCTGATAACTTTTCCCAGTAGCACGGACTTTAGAAAGATTAACGTTGCAGCTAGCAGCTATAATGGTACTGTAGTAGGTATAACACTAGACCGGGGTAAGCTAGCTCGGTAGTATACTGGATAGTAAGCTTTTGACGAAATTGTAAGTAAATGTATTGTCAAAGGTATAGAGCCAGTCGTTAGGCTATATCCGTATTAGTACTAGTTTAAGCGGTCGCGTGTAAGGGGCATTTGCAGATCTATATATATGCTACACCAACAAACAGGATAAGGTTAGCAGCAGCCGTATATCTTAGCATTTATAGGCCTACTTATAAGCTATACCAATAAATAGGATAAGGTTAGTAGTAGCCGTATATCTCGGTATTTGTAGGCTTACTTATATACTACACTAATAAATAGGACAAGGTTAGCAGTAGCTATATATCCCAGTATTTACAGACCTACTTATAAGCTATACTAATAAATAGGACAAGGTTAGCAGTAGCCGTATATTTTAGTATTTGTAGGTCTACTTATACGCTACACTAATAAATAGGATAAGGTTAGCAGCAGCTGTATATTTTAGTATTTATAGGTCTACTTACATCCTATACTAATAAATAGGACAAAGTTAGTAGCAGCTATACATCTTAATATTTATAAATTTACTTATATTCTACACCAATAAATAGAACAAAGTTAGCAGTAGCTGTATATCTTAGTATTCGTAGGTCTATTTACATCCTACACCAATAAGTAAAACAAGGTTAGTGGCAGCCGTATATCTTAATATTTGCAGGCCTACTTATATTCTATACTAACAAATAGGATAAGATTAGAAGCAGCTGTATATCTTTATATTTATAGGTTTACTTATACGCTATACCAATAAACAGGACAAAGTTAGTAGTAGCTATATATTTTAGTATTTATAGGCCTACTTATATCCTACACCAATAAATAGGACAAAGTTAGTAGTAGCTGTATATCTTAGTATTTACAGGCCTACTTATAACCTATATTAATAAACAGGATAAAATTAGCAGTAGCTATATATTTTAGTATTTGCAGGCCTACTTATATACTACACCAATAAATAGGATAAGGTTAGTAGTAGCTGTATATTTTAGTATTTATAGGTCTACTTATAACTTATACTAATAAATAGAATAAAGTTAGCAGCAGCTATATATTTTAGTATTTACAGGTTTACTTATACACTACACCAATAAATAAGACAAGGTTAGTAGTAGCTGTATATTTTAATATTTAAAGGTCTATTTATACGCTACACTAATAAGCAGGACAAAGTTAGCATCAGTTATACATTTTAGTATTTGTAGGCCTACTTATAACCTATACCAACAAATAAAATAAAGTTAGCAGTAGCTATATATCTTAGTATTTATAGGTTTACTTATACGCTACACTAATAAATAGGATAAGGTTAGTAGCAGCTATATATCTTAATATTTGCAGGTCTACCTATACGCTACACTAATAAATAGGATAAAGTTAGCAGTAGCTATATATCTTGGTATTCGCAGACCTACTTATAACCTACACTAATAAATAGGACAAAGTTAATAGCAGCTATATATTTTAGTATTCGCAGGCCTACTTATATACTACACTAATAAATAGGACAAAGTTAGCAGCAGCCGTATATCTTAATATTCGCAGGTCTACTTATATCCTATACTAATAAATAGGATAAAGTTAGCTGCAGCTATACATCTTAATATTTATAGGTCTACTTATACGCTATACTAATAAACAGGACAAAGGTTAGCAGTAGCTATATATCTTAGTATTTATAGGTCTATTTATAACCTACACTAATAAATAGGACAAGGTTAGTAGCAGCTATATATCTTAATATTTGTAGGCCTACTTATATCCTATACCAATAAATAGGACAAGGTTAGCAGTAGCTGTATATCTTAGTATTTATAGGCCTACTTACTTACTACACTAATAAGTAAAACAAGATTAGTAGTAGTTATATATTTTAGTATTTACAGGCCTACTTATAGGCTATACTAATAAATAGGACAAAATTAGCAGCAGCTATATATCTTAGTATTTATAGGCCTACTTATAAGCTATATTAACAAATAGGACAAGGTTAGCAGCAGCTATATATCTTAGTATTTATAGGCCTACTTATATTTTATACCAACAAATAGGATAAAGTTAGTAGTAGCTGTATATCTTAGTATTTGTAGGCCTACTTATATGCTATACTAATAAACAGGATAAGATTAGCAGCAGCTATATATCTTAGTATTTGCAGGCCTACTTATATCCTACACCAATAAATAGGATAAGGTTAGAAGCAGCTATATATCTTTATATTTATAGGTTTACTTATATACTACACCAACAAATAGGACAAAGTTAGCAGTAGCTATACATTTTAGTATTTATAGGCCTACTTATATCCTACACCAATAAATAGGACAAAGTTAGCAGCAGCTATATATCTTAGTATTTATAGGCCTACTTATATCCTATACTAATAAATAGGATAAGGTTAGTAGTAGCTGTATATCTTAGTATTCGCAGACCTACTTATAAGCTACACTAATAAATAGGACAAAGTTAGCAGCTGCTGTATATTTTAGCATTTATAGGTCTACTTATATCCTACACCAATAAATAGAATAAGGTTAGCAGCAGCTGTATATCTTAGTATTAGTAGGCCTACTTATACGCTATACCAACAAATAAAATAAAGTTAGCAGCAGCCGTATATCTTAGTATTCGTAGGTATACTTATACGCTACACCAATAAATAGGACGAAGTTAGCAGTAGTTATACATCTTAGTATTCGCAGGTCTACTTATATTCTATACTAATAAAAGGACAAGGTTAGCAGCAGCTATATATCTTAGTATTTATAGGCCTACTTACTTCCTATAACTAAATATATTAGTAGAATATCTAGAATATACTCTAGGAACATTTACCCTCTATACCTATACTGTTAGCTAAAATAATATTGTCTAGTTGCTGTTAAACCCTACTATAAACGATCTATTTATTTATATATCTTGACCTATCGGAATAAGTTCAACCGTAGTTAATAGAGATAACGATATATTGTATAAAGTTGCGTATATTAACTCCCACACTAATAGCTCTTGACTTTAGTTGCGCTTTTATACTAGGGTTGAGGGATAATTCTAGGACTGTATTTGCGAAGGTAGGGCAGTTTAATCAAGCTGCCGCTTATATATGTCGGTCCTGCAATTATTCCGGACTTAGATTAGCTGACCGTTTTCACCAAGGCTTATCAGGACGGGCAGTATAATTAGCGGTATTTATAGCAGGTGATTAAAGCGTAAAATACCTTAAGCTCGCCCCTGCTAGTAGGGAGGGTGGCTGAGCCGCACTTGCCAGACCCTTATAACGCCCTACTTTTTAAGGTTAAGAATAGAGAAAGTAAAGAAAGTGGGCAGCTATAGTGTTGGAATGAAGAACTGTTATAGGCTTACCGCTATTGGTTAAGCACTAGCCTACAAATTATATAAGGCGGATAAGTAGTATAGTTGCTGAGTTAACTGAAACGTTGACTAAGCGACTATCACTATTAAACTTCGCGATGCGGCCTAACTTATAATATAATATACGGCTATGTCTACGTCGCAGACTTCTTTAAAGTACTATTAGTATATCACACCACCTCTAAGCTTTATAGGCACGCCTTTAACGCCTCTGTTAACTAATGAGAAAGTCTTTACGCAAGCTCCTAAGAGATAACGCGCTTTTTAAAGATATTAAAGCAGAGAAACATATTAAGCAACACCCGTAAATAGAATTTCAGCTTATATAAGAGGAATATAATGGGTTAAAACGCTGGCTTAAGTGGGACGAATTGCTATTTGGGTATATTAAGGGCAAGGTATAGTGCGTGGGCTGGAATTTTATAAGGTCGACATAGATATAGTATTTAATTTAATCTATCTTCCTATTAATCGCCAATTTTTTACCTATAAAGAGGCTCTATATAAGAAAGAGCAGCTAGATCTATCCGTAGCAATAAGTAAGGCTTAAAGCGCCTATAATAGAGAAAGGGAAAAGGAGTATATTAGCCACAAAAAGGCCAGAGCAGAAGAAGACAGGATAGTGAAAGCTAAGGAGATGCCCTTATAGTAGTAAAGAAAAAAAAGAAAAGAGGAATAAAGAACTACGGTAAGGCAGGCCAACGGAAGAATTGTGGAGCTTATTTGCTGCTAGCCCTAAGGAGCGTAGCTACCTTTACATTCCTATAGTCTAGAAACTCTAGGGGAGACTTTTTTTATAGAGCCTGTTCCTCTACCTTTATTATCTACTAGAGCTTCTAAACTACAAATAGGTCCGTTATTTTGGCTATAGTAGCACCTTTAGCCTTCTATAACGCGTTTAGCCACTACTTTCCCTCTATCCTTACTATAATAGTAGAAGACTCGTCTTAGAAAGAACCGAGGCTGGAACCCTTATCTTTATCGTGTATATTATATATTAACATAACATTAAGCCCGCAGGTCTTAGCTAACTCTAGTGTTTACTCCTTGCTATATCCTCTCTAGTGCAATCCTGCTGTGCCTTACGGCCTTCTAGTATATCTAAAGCCTCCCCTTAGCATTATAGCTAATAGGGCGAAACTCCTTATAGATCTTCAGGGTAGGGCACTCGGTGCTATTGGGATACTTAGGCCCCTTCGCGAGTATGCCAAAATCCTTAATAATCCTGCTATCCTTAGCTAAGAAACCGGATACTAGGCGTAGCAATTGCTTTTATTACTTAGGCGTTAACATGTTAAGAACCTATAGCCAAAAAAATGGCGTTAAAGCCGCCCTTCCTTTTTAGTAGTAGCTTCCTTACCTTATCTAAGACGGCCTTGTCTACGAAGTCACCTATAATTAGGTGGATAGCCTCGCTAAGGCCGCCGTTGCCACGTTTAAGTTTATAGGCCTTAACGTTACTTGTGGCGTCTATCTTAATTAGCTCCTTATAGACGTTTATACCAACATAGACTCCAGAGTCCCCTACGCGGCACTTCGCCTTAATGGCTACCTACGTTAATTCCGTACCCAAGTCTAGTATATAATCTTTAGGAGAGAGGTTTGCGAGAACTATAAAAGGCAAGACATCGCGGAAATAGATATAGTTAACCGGGTTATAAATGGAAACCTATCCTTATATCCAATTGCTTACCTCGCAGGCGGTGTTAAATTAAACCATTGTTTTGTGTATAAGGGGGAGCTTCGCTAACGTTATTTGAAGCGCGCGTTATAGAGCTATCGTAATAGAGGGGTGGAGGAGGAGCTGCTGCGGGAGGCTTAATTAGAGGGAGGACGGTATATAGCTAATAGTTAGGAGCCGTAGAAGCTGCTCTAACGGAGGGCGGAGTAACTTAGGAGGTAAGTAGTGGTTAGTGAGAGCTAAGAGAGGTAAGAGTCGCAAGGGAGGTAAGATAAGAGTAAGATAATAGCTATAAGGAGAGTTTTTATAAGTATTAAAGGTAATATAGAACTTTAGGAAGTAGGATGGATCTTTACAGAAATATTAGAGATGGTGTTATATAAGACGAAAAGAAGTCCGCGCAAGAGGCAGGGGTTCTTTTTACCCTTATTTAATACGAGAGCAAGAAGAAGTAAATCGTTAACCTACTAATAGGCTTAATCGTCCTAAAAGCGATGGTAGGAAGCTATTTAGCTTTTTAGACGCTAGAGGTGGCAAAGGAAAGGAAGTTAAGGTAAGATTTAGAAGCTACTAGCTCTAGAGCTTAATATTAAGGTTAATAAGAGGTATTAAGGGCTAAAGGAGGGTTAATTAATAAAGCGTAAAGGTGTTAAAGGTAAGGAGCACGCGCGATAATATATCCGCGTAATAGGGCTTAGGTGGGTTAATTTTATTATTAGCGCTGCTTTAAAAACAATGCCTTTACTAACCTATTTAAGTTACTATTCCGCTATAGGTCACGTATAGACGCGGATAAAAGCTCCGTCCTTTTCTAGATTTTAGCTATTTAAAGACCTTATACGTTGCTTAAGCCTCACTTTTTATTAAGATTAAGATTAAGCTCGAATTCTTTATCTTACCTACTACTACTTTTTTCTCTCCTCCCTTTATAGAGAGCGGCTTTATAGGTTGTTTGCTCTCTAGTAGAGCTTCTCGTTCGCTGGCGCTGCCTATATTTACTTAACAACCTTCTTCCTTTTCTGTCCTCCTCTACTGCGAGCTTACCTCTATTTACTCTCCCTTAGCCTTATTACCTCTTCTTAAGACTTCTAACCGCCGCAATTACTAGTAAGCTATTATATTCCTTAATATCTATTTTATTCTTACTTATTTTAAGGCTTTTCGTCCTTACCTACCCTTAAATTTAATAACTTATTACGTTTCTACTTCTTCTATATCTCCTTCATGTTTAGAATTAATAACTTAGCTTTAACCCTATAACGCGCTTTACCGCGTAAGCGCTTGTCACACTTACTAACCTCTTAACGCTTAAGAAGAACTTCTACTAATAATAACACTTTCTCTTTAAGCTCTCTCGGCCTTCTCCCTCTTTTACACTAGCAGCCTTTTCCTCTTCTTCTTCGTTCTAAGGACTAGTTGCTACCTCCTCTAGCGCTCCACAGTTATGACTTATAAGTGAACTACCTAACCTTTTCTTCTAGAGCGACCTGCGCTGTTTGCTGACGTCTTAACAGCTATTTCGCACTGCTGCTACTACTTCTTCCTACTATCTCTCCGTCTCTCTCGCTCTCTCTTTAGATCTTAAAAACCTCTAGCTTCTGCCCTTCTTTAATAAAGGTAAGCCTATATTATTCTTGCGTCGCTTACTAGGGCTAGACTAATCAACTAACATATAAAATAGATAGACGGTAAATACAATGGCTGCGCTCCAGAAACCTGCTTAGGCTATTAATGAGAGCTACTATATGGTTACCGCCGTTAGTACCTAAGGCGCTCCTACTCCGCCTAAGAAGACTATATACGTTAGCGCCGGCTTTTACACCGAACTTGTTAGCCCTTTCCCCTACACAGCCGATATTATACCCGAAGTCCACTATATAGTTAATAACATCTCCGCCCGCTATGACGCTGAAACTAATACTATCTGGGTTTATAATAAGTATATTAGAACTAATCCGGAGGTTCGCTTTTATAAGAGATTATAGATAACACTAGAGGCGTACTTATAGTCCCCTCTACCTGGCTAGCGGTATATAGAGCTAATGGACGTATAAGAGGATGCTTCTAGCGGGAATAAGTGCTATTAGGGTAACTCCCTAGACAAGGCTAAGATTGTCGCCCTTTAGAAGGAGCAGGGATTCTAAGCTGGCGATAATATATAGTTTTTAAGATAGGAATAGAGGTTATAGCCGTCGGTAAGATCTTCTCCTTTACCCTTTTTTCTTTTCTTCTTTTTCTAGATCTTGCTATCTCCTATAATACTTCTCTTCCCCTACCTTTATGCCTTAGTACTCTTATAGCATTGCTACTACTTCTTACCTTAATTTTATAGAATATTAATAGATATCTACCTACTAAAGCGGGACCCTTAAGTAAAGAATCTAAAAATGTCTAGCTGGTGCAAACTAACCTAGGATATTTTAACCCCCCTATAAAGAATAACCTTAAAGACATTTCAGCTATAAAGCATATTTAGCGCTTCCTCGCTAACCTACCTCGATATAAAAACGGCTGTATTTCTCTCTACGTTAAGCCACTTATAGTACTTATCTAGCTGGGGTAAAAGTTGAGGAAGTGTAAATTAATTAGCTCTTATTAGATAAGGAAATAGCGGTAGATCTCTTAACGGATCTCTAATAGAACACTAAGTAGACCAGCCGGTCGGTAGTATAGCGATCGCTTAAACTTAATCGCAACTTTATATAGTTCTTAATATAGTTGCTTATTTTATTAATAGGAAAAGTAGGCATTGGTAAGCTATTTTAGGCCTTTAAGAGGTACTTAGTGAGTATAGTAGTAAGAACCAAGCAGCCATACTTATTGCTTTATTTAAGGAGTACGATATTAATAGAAATATTAGGTATTTTATAGCCGATAATACGGAGTTAAATAATACGTGTATTAAAGTAATCCTTTAAGCTCTCTATCTAAATATATTAGGGGTTGTTTAGTTATAATATAGAGGCCTTAGATTTAGTTTATAATCTAGTAATTTAGAGTGATTTTATCTACACAGCCTTAAAAATTTAATATTTCTCTCACCGCTCGCAAAACGCCAGAATAGTACGCTAAAATATTGGCAACTTTACCGTATATAGCTTCTGAAATGGAGCTCTTGGCGTCATTTCAAATTGTTGTTACGGGACTTAGCCGTGACACCTTTTTCCTACCATTTCCCACCTGTTCTACCACTGTCTTCTACCGCTGGAAGTCGTCCGCTGGCAACTTTAAGGAACTTCGACCGGTCGCGGGCATTATATTGTATACAAGGGCTATTTCTCGGAAGGCTTCCTAAATTCTATTAGAGGATTATCGCTTATAATTGCGAATAGATATATAAGTGTCTTCGGCACTCGTATGGGCCTCTATAGAAAGGAATATTTAATAATCAGGAGGTTAGTACAGTAGAGGGAGAGCCTTAAGCTCCAATTTTACTACTAGCAGAGGTTATAGCTACTTAGGTAGCTATTAAGAAGCTACTATAACTACCACCACCAATTAAAGAGACTTAGGGATAATCTTCAGCTAGCTAGCCTAGCCTCTTCCTCTTCTATAAATATGCGACTTCGATTATAACCCTAGGGTATTATATATCGTCATGCTAGAATGAAGCGTCTAGCTTATATTTTGACTTTGTGCTAGGCGGAATATTATTAAGTAAAAAATATATCTTAGTTAATTAGGCTAGGCGCACTTTCTGTATAAAGAGGGCTGCCCTATCTAATCCACTGCGAATTACTTTTAGCTGACTTCGAAACTAATATGTCTTATAATTACGCTCTTATATTAGTTATGGTGTTAAATTTTTTAACTTAGTCTAAGCGTAATAGTTATATTATTGGCCTGAAATCTTAGGTTAGAAAAGAAGGATAAGGACTCTCTCTATTAAATGTGGCTCTAGGGCCTCTATATATATATAAGGAAGGTATAGGAACCTAGGGAAGAGGGAGGTAGTAACTGAAATAGGTGGAATAGAAGGGGCAGCTAATTAAGATAAATCCGATCCTAGTTGATATATATGCATCCCTAGCCTTAGGTAGGGTTAGACTGCTTTACTAATCTCCTAGATATCTTTCTAGAAATGATTCGCCTCTCTCCATCTCTATTTAAGGGAACTCTTCCGCTAAGGTAATTGAGTACGTCTTATTCCTTATTAAGGTGGGTATATACTTACTAGGATAAGCTAATGGAACTAAAGGAATAGTAAAGGGGTTGGTAAAGGGATTGGCCTATATAGCGTGCGGGTATAAATGTATTAGGAATATAATATCCGGCGTAGCCTGGCTGTAGTTACCCGGCTCCTCCGCGGAGGATAATTCGTTAAGTCCCCCCGAATATTTAATTAAGATACTTTCCTTATTAACTTCTTCTTCTTTATTGCCATTTCTAAAGTCTTAACCTTTGTACTTATAATCCTTATTCCTCTCTCTACACGTACTATATAGATAAGCTCCGTTATAACGTGCTTTGGATCTTCGGTAAGTAAGGTAGGTAGTTCGTTTCTGGCTAGTGTATTGCCTTACATTTAAAGCAATAGGCTCTGCGTTAGGTTGAGAGCCGTTAATAGAAGTTTCTTTGGGAGTTGAAGGACACTGCTAAGAAAGAGAAGATTTGGTGGAAGAGTTAGTAAACCCGCCGTCTATAAAATACTATATATCCGTAGAATGTACCGCATTCTGCATTGGTTTTAGTAACTGCTCTAGGCCCTTGTCTAGCAGCACCAAAAGTTCTTGATCTGGATTTTGAGAATTTCGTAAACTGCATTTCTTTATCTTGTCTTTAGAGGCTCCTTTCTTTTTTAGCAAGCTTTAAAGCTTCTTATTCTCTTCTAATAGGCGCTTAACTTTTCTTTTAAGGTCTTCAATTAATTCTCTTTGGCGTTGGCGAAAACGGGCTTAGTTTATACGCTTACGTTCCCGTGATTTCTGTGGGCAAAACTTAGTATTGGATTATGTTAATTGACCGAATAGATATTTACCTCGGCCGTCTGTGGCATGGCAATATAGCAGCCGGATATTAGAAGGGGTTATATTGAAGATTCTTACGGAAGAGAGAGGAACGGTAGCAGTGTATAAGTGTTTTACTTCTAATATCCCTGGGGGAGGGAGCATAGGTTATATACTTAAAATGCAGAAATATATAGAATTAAAGATATGGACTACTAAGAGGAGGCGGGATATAAAGTTTCCACGTATTAACGTGGCGCTAATACTAATATTATATATAGAAGATAGTAGAAGAGTAGAATATAAAAAGTTAAAAAGATAGACTGTTAGGGAGCGGACTGCTGAGCTAAGCCTTTAAAAGTTTTTAAGAGTCCTATATCTAGGAAACGCTATATAGGTAGAAGGAGCGAGCGAGGAAAAAGGGCTATATTAATTACCTATAATACTTATAGGGAACACGCGTCGTGCTTATTGCTATTATTTGGAGTATATATACTCCTAAATTATTTTAGTTTTAAGACGGCTTATCTTCTTAAATAGGCAATGAGCTTTAGGGATAAATCTAATTAGCTCCTACTAAGCCTATTAAACAATTATATTAAAGGCTTATAGAATGTAGAGAGTTATAGAATAAGGCTTAGGTTATCTAACCTTAAGGATCTTCCGCGATTTGGCTTAGATTATATCTAGGATAATATTAAGAGGAAAGAAAGTAATATTAGCTTCTTAATTAGCTCTTGTCTAAATTATAGCGGAACCCTAAATGGTTTAGTAGCTTACAGTGACTACTAAATCCTAGACGCCTTCGCACCGCAACCGCTAAATTATGGACGCCTTTGCATTACGACTACTAAATTATGGACACTTTTACACTAGGACTACTAAATTATAGACGCTTTATACCGTAAGCACTAGTATAAAGAGCCCTACATTAAGATCTAATCCAATTATAATATGCGTACTAGATTTAATAGTATTAGTAATAGATCCCGGTAGCTTAAAATAGTAAAGGGGATATATTTGTTGCTTATCTAGTGTTTGTCCAGAGGGCCCTATATAGTATTACGTGATACAAGCTCCTATATGAATACTTTGTCAATCCCTAGCACTCTTTAGTAGTAACGGGGATTTTAGGTACCCTGCTTTTTTAACGCTTAAAGCGATATACGCTCTTTTAATCGGTGATCCTTTTTATTTAAGAATAAAATGCTCAAATTTATTGCTGTTATTTAATATCTTTTAATATCCATTCCCTTCTGTTTGCTATTAGTAATATATAATTATACCCAAGTTTACTATAAGTATACTTATCTCCGCTATACCATAAGAGCTTAGTACATAAAATACTAGGAGATATAAAAAAGATGTCTGGTAAACGTTGTCGCAATATAAGAGTAAATACTTAAGCCATTAATATATAACTAATTTTTTGTTATAGTAAATATAGGCTTAATAAAAACTGTGGTGCGCCTCTATAGGTTTATATAGAGGCCCAAGAAGCTTATATAAGAATTTCTTCTAGGTGACTGTAAATATATATTAAACTAAAAGGCTTACTTAAATATGCATAAGAAGGCAAAGGAGGAAATGATTTAATGAACGCGAAGGGGGCTGCGCATTGCTAGCAAAAGGCGTATATAATTCTCTTCTTTATAAATACACTGTAAATAAGCATTTAGGGTAGAAAAACTAAACTATCTCTAATAAAGCATTTAATGTGTTCCAAACCTAGCGATAAGTGATAGTTATTATATATATCCGGCCCAAACGAAACTTGCTTTAAAACGGCCCCTAGATAGTGAAACCTTAGATATAGGCTAGGTAAACCTTGGTATATATACTTATAACGTTCTACTAATCGCCCGTCTATTAAATATATCTAATAGCTTTTAAATGGGATAGCGGTAAGTAGCTCTTCGTACGCTATAGACGGTATATACACTAATATTTATAAAGAAACTAATTTATATAATAAATGCATCCGTAAAAACATCTCTACCTTACCCCTAACGTGCTAAACGTCGTTATCTATTAAAGAGAAAAGATGCCGACCTACAATACCGTTTATTTATATTGTACAAAGATCTCGCTACGCGAGTTAGTGTTTTAGAGGAGATATTTCATTAGGAAATTTTTTTTTTGGCTTGTTGTTGCGGTTTGCAGCAAATTGCCGCAAATTGCTGCAAACTGTACGGTTGCGGTGGTCGTATATGGTCCTGTGCGGTTTACAGCGGTTTGCAGCAACCCGCGTGAAGCCTATATTTTTTGCGGCAGTTTGCAGCAACCTACGCAAAGCCTATATTTTTTGCGGCAATCCGCGCAAAGCCTGTACGTAGCCCTTACATTTCGCACATTTCGCATATTTTGTACGTTTTGTACGTTTTGTACGTTTTGTACGTTTCGTACGTTTTATACGTTTTATACGTTTTGCACGTTTCATACGTTTCGCACATTTTGTATATTTTATATATTTTGCACGTTTTCTATAGATTGCTATAATATACTTTTAAATATATTTATATTATAACTATATAAAATATAGAGCTATCTACTTAGAGCCTCTAAATTGTTAATTGGCTTAGTGCCTACCTGCCTACCTACCTGCCTGCCTACCTACCTACCTGCCTACCTACCTATCTATCTATCTATCTGTCTGTCTATACCCACCTACCTATACCTACCTATCTATGCCTACTATCTGTACCTACCTGTCTATACCTACTGTCTGTACCTACCTGTCTATGCCTACTGTCTATGCCTACCTATCTATACCTACCGTCTATACCTATTTATCTATACTACCTCTAAACGGTAGTCGTCTGGGGTGCCTCCATAGGAGGGCTTAATTTAATTCGATTCGGTAATAGACTAATAATAATGCTCTAGTTTGATTCGACCGATTAAATCGTTTAGTGTTTGCTGGCTGGGTCGTTTAAACGGTTGGCGGTCGTCTAGCTCTGGCGACGGTTGTCTGGCTCTGGCGACGATCGTCTAGCTCTGACGACGGTTGTCTGGCTCTGGCGACGGTCGTCTAGCTCTGGCGACGGTCGTCTAGCTCTGGCGACGGTTGTCTAGCTCTGGCGATAGTCGTCTGGCTCTTGCAACGATCGTCTAGCTCTGGTGACGGTCGTCTAGATAACGACGGTCGTCTAGCTCTAACGACGGTCGTCTAGCTCTGGCGACGGTCGTCTAGCTCTGATGATGGTCGTTTGGCTCTGGCGACGGTCGTCTGGCTCTAATGATAGTCGTCTAGCTCTGGCGACGATCGTCTAGCTTTGGCGACGGTTGTCTGGCTCTTGCGACGATTGTCTAGCTCTGGTGACGGTCGTCTGGATGACGACGGTCGTCTAGCTCTGGCAACGGTCGTCTAGCTCTGGGGACGGTCGTCTGGTTTTAGTGACGGTTATCTGGTTCTAGCGACGGTTATCTGCTAGCTGCAGTTCTGGTGCCTTTCTAGGTAGGGAGGATATAAGGAAGAAAGGGTAAAAAATAAGGTGGCTACCTATGTGTAGAGGCTATTGGGAATATAGCGGGGACCTAAAGTAATGTGTGTCATGCGGAGCTTCGTGTAGAGCCTCCGTACGTAGAGCTTCGCGTAAAGCCTTATGTAGAGCCTCTATACGTAGAGCTTTGTATAGAGCTTTATATAGAGCTTTGCGTAGAGTTTTGTATAGAGCTTTGTATAGAGCTTCGTGTAGAGCTTTATGTAAAGCTTTGTGTAGAGTCTTAGTAGAGCTTTATATAGAGCTTCGTGTAGAGCTTTATATAGAGCTTTGTGTAGGACTTCGCGTAGAGCTTTGTGTAGAGCTTTGTGCAGAGCCTTTATACGCAGAGCTTCGTGCAGAGCTTTGTGTAGAACTTCGTGTAGAGCTTTATATAGAGCTTCGTGTAGAGCTTTGTGCAGAGCCTTGTATAGAGCTTCGTGCAGAGCCTTTGTACGCAGAGCTTCGTATAGAGCTTCGTGTAGAACTTCGTGTAGAACCTTGTGTAGAGCTTTGTGTAGAGCTTTGTGCAGAGCCTCGTGCAGAGCTTTATGCAGAGCCTCTGTACGCAGAGCTTTGTATAGAGCTTTGTGCAGAACTTCGTGCAGAACCTCGTGTAGAGCTTTGTGTAGAGCTTCGTATAGAGCCTTATACAGAGCTTCGTACAGAGCCTTGTGCAGAGCTTCGTGCAGAGCCTCTATACGCAGAGCTTTGTGCAGAGCTTCGTGTAGAACTTCGTGCAGAGCTTCGTATAGAGCTTCGTGTAGAGCTTCGTATAGAGCTTCGTGCAGAGCTTTATGTGGAGCTTTGTGCAGAGCTTCGTATAGAGCTTCGTGCAGAGCTTTGTATAGAGCTTCGTGTAGAGCTTCGTATAGAGCTTCGTGTAGAGCTTTGTGTAGAGCTTCGTGCAAAGCTTTATGTGGAGCTTCGTGTAAAGCTTCGTGTAGAGCTTCGTGCAGAGCTTTGTGTAGAGCTTCGTGCGGAGCTTTATGCGGAGCTTCGTGCGGAGCTTTGTGCAGAGCTGGCTTAAGTCACGATTTTAGCAATTTGCGGTAATTTGCAGCAATTCGCACAGGCTACTTATAAGTAGCTGCGTATTTATAGCAATTTGCATAGGCTACTTATAAGTAGCTGCGTGTTTGTAGCAAATTGCTGCGAATTGCCGCAAATTGCGACTTACGCAGGTTTTGCAGACCCGATTTTCGCTTGCAATAACGTGCCTAAAAAAAAATTTCCTGATGTTAGGCTATCGCCCACGATATAAGTGGACGAAGCCGCCTTTATCGAGGCCGTTACTGGTCGCATTCTCGCCCTTAAGTATTATATAGGAGCTAGATATTTTCGACCCCCGAAAACAAAAGGAAAGTAGGTTTATCCTATTAAAGATTGTAACAGAAATTACTAGCGTCTAGATTTGTATCATAAGCATATTAAAACTTTAGAGGGGTTCAGATATAAGATTCTAAAGCGTTATCTTAACTAGGATACGTGTCTACTATATAGCTACCAATTTAACTCTCCTACTGGTCTTCTTTAATATAAGCGAAAAGTTTATAGTGTGGAAGCTTTATCGCGGACTTAAATATTCACGCTATTTATAACGTATATTAAAAAGAGTACGTCATAAGATTATATTATTTTAGAAATGCTTATAGAGATATAGACTTATAACCAGCGGAGGCTAGTAATTAAATAAAATAAATAGAAGACTCTACTATTTACATACCTTATATAGACTCGCTAAAACCTAGCTTTAATGGCGGTGGCTAAGGAGAATCTATTTCTCCAAGCGCTAAAATAGGCCCCTTAACTTTAAAAGCCGAAGATAGCACTTAGATGCCCATCCTAACGTCTTTTATAAGAGGAGACTTTAAATTCGCTATAGTACTAAGCACTACGCTATATGCGATTGAACCTAAAGCACTAGAAGGTAAAAGGGTGTTTAAGTTCTCTATAGCACCAAGCGCTGCTAAAGAGGGCTTCGGATTTACTATAGATCTATAGACTAATTTTTCTATTAGACCTAAAGCTAGAAGGGACTTCAAGTTAGGGTTACCGAGTGCCGCTATAGGTAGGTTTAGTAGAAATAGTGCTAAAAGGGATTTTAGATATATAGCTCTATATATAGAGTTTCCGGCAGGTAAACCTAGGGGTTATAGTAAGGGGATTTTTAAATTTAGGATAAAACCTTACGCCGCTATATTTGGAGCGGGCTAAGGTTACTAGTTATAGCTTTAGGACTCTTAGTAAAGAGATTAGATAAAATATATCTTAAATAATATAAACTAGTTGCATCTTACTACCTATTAAGTAGGCTTATTTCTATTTTATATATAATAAATTACTATTACTTTCCCTTCTCTAATTATAGGAGTTGGACTTAATTGTCTTAGCTACCCATTATAAATAATACTGATTTTAATAAGAGCTGGCTCAATTAGTGGGCGTAATTACTTATATATCCCCTCCGCATGCTTTAATAATAGACATTTTATTAGTCTCTTCCTTTTAAAGGGCTGGGTCGTACTACACAATCTATCTCTAATTAGTGTTTTCTCTAAGATAATAGCAACCGATGGCGATAATATCGTTATTATTAGCTAGCTATTTCCAATCTGGTGATCGTCTAATTATAAATAGGGCATATTGAGGGAAATCGTATTCTTTAACGTATAAGACTTAGAAACTACCGTCCCTAGCAGAACTAATAAGGGCATTTATAAACTTTAAAGGTATTAGCAAGTAGAGCTCTTTTTCCTTAAAGGAAAGAAAACCGGTATAACTTTATTCTCGTTAATTTGCGGCCACTTTAGAATAGTATTAGTTGCACTTTTAAGGACTATAATGCCTTAATCTTGCAGAAGCTATAAGATAAGACTGGTAGAGTTTTTATTAGATAGGTCTAGCAACTACTCCTCCTAGTGTTTATAGACTTTGAGGGCAAGAGAGCTTATATCTTTAACTTAGAGAAAATCTTAACCTTTATATGACGCGATTTAAATTTAGGGCTAGTTGCCTTACTAATGCTAAGAGAACTAAAAAACTAAACACGTAAACGAGAGTAAAATTTAATTAAGAAACAACCTATACCCTAATAAAGCTTTTATTTATCTAATAATAAGGCGCTCCCTATATGCTATATATTTAGCAATATACTCTTAATTCTTATTACTATGTGCTAGGTATATAACTACCTAGCGTATTATATTTAACTGCTAGAAAACATTCACGGTAGAGTTATTTATTACTGTTTGGAATAGCATTTTCTAGTAATTAGCTTAGTATTCTCTAATTATCTAGCCATATGTATATTACTGACTTTGTTTTAGTTTTAGTATATCTAGTAAATCTAGGGTATTAGTATAATAGAGGCTTGATAACTAAAAAGCACTAAATTTATTATTGCGTCTACTCCGTATATATGTACTTAAAACGCAAGTCAGCCTAACAGTGTACTTAAAGAGGTGGACAGCTCTTATATATATAAGGTAACTATTAATAGAACTTAGCCTTACGCCTAACTTATAAGAAGGGTTGAGCGGGACTTATTATATACTAATATATTTAGAGAAACAGTCCCCATTCCTAGGATTACTTACCTCTAACGTAAATTATCTCTTCTAAGTTAACTACTTAGGAGTAAGGCGGTAGCTCGTTTTTATATAACCTTTCCCACTTAATAGTAGCTATCTAACCGTGTCTCCAACTAGTATCGATTAGTGTTTTTTAGACGTTATAAAGTTTTATCCTAGGCGCCGGATTTAGTTATAACTTAGTGTTACTTCGATGCTTACTTACAGATTTTAATCCTTGCTTATAATTGCTAGCTTATTTAATCTTTAATTAAGGGATAACGACTACGTTAAAGCTATAGATTTGGATTCGAATATGCTCAGCCAAAAGAGGCGGTAATTGCTACGTTAGCCGTAAGTGGCGGCTCTAATTTTTAGCATATCTATAATTTAGTGGTCGTGGTGCGAAGGCGTCTATAATTTAGTGGTTACAGTGCGGAGGCGTCTATAATTTAGTAGTCGCGGTGCGCTATATCTAGGATTTAGTGGTTACCGCGTAAAACGCCTTCCCTAGCCCCCTAAAGTTAGCCCGTCCCACCTGCCCCAATATATCTATAGTCTTATACTAACTTCGTTTACCTTAAAAGATAGTATATAACCCCCTAGAAAAGCATTTTTAATATTATATTAGTTCTTTTATAAGTCGCGATAGGATATTTAAGGCCACTTCCCTATAAGTTCTAGTATCGCTAGCATAGATATAAGGGCGGTAGGTTGACTAGGGCGAAGATATAGTTTCCTTCTCCCTTTACTACTCTTAGTTATTTCGGTTGCAAAAATGCACGATTATTAGTTTACCTACGCTATATATTTCTATATATAGTTCTTTTATTGCTTTATACTATTCCGTATTATACTTTATTAGTACTATAAGCTAAGCCACTTCTAGGAGCATCTTTTACTTTAGATGCTCCTCTTTTTTATTTTTCCTAAACTTGTTATTAGGCTTCTTATTTAGCAGTATAAGAAGCTTTAGAAAGTCTACCCGCCCTAAGACTTATTATAGCCAATAACTTAGTTACTAGAGTCTCTATTATTACTTATATTAGTTATTTAGGTTTATAAGGCTACTATATTAAAGGAATCTACTAATAGGGAACTAGGTTATAAGTCTATAGAACTCCTATAAGTAATACCGCTAAAGCCCCCGCCTAGCACGCTAGGTACTCATTATTACCATTTTATTCCCTTCCCTACTCTAGCCTTCTAGTATAGTGCTATTATTTTTAATATTGAGCCGACTTTTAGTACGCGTCTTAATAGCTTTAAAAAGCGTCTTAGTGTAGGTTTTATTTACTACAGCCTAACTTATTATAGAGTAGGAGTGGCGTACGCGTCTAGGCTATAATACATCTTCCTAGGTTATAGTAAAACAAATCTAGTCGGATAAAGTATCGCGGATAATTATACTTAGTGCAATTATTAGCTTTTTTATAACTATAATAAGTTTAATTCTCCTTATCTTGTCTTAGATGGATTATTACCTCTTAGTAAATAAATAATCTAACCTTTAAAGAAATCCTCTAATATAAGGTAGTGGGTGTGCGTTATAGTGTTTGCGGTAATATTTTTATTAGAATGTATAGGTTTTTGGAATTATAAATTATAAGAAAGTAATAGGATTGGAGATAAAAACTCCGATGCCTAAAGCCGTTTAAGTATCCGCTTCTTTACGCTAGTACTTAGGCTAGGGTAATATCTATTATGGCGTTTGTGGCGTTTATAGCGATTAGTTAAGAGCATTTTATATCAAAACTATACTTATCCCTTAACCAGTTAATTCGCGTCTAACGGTTATTAATAAGAACTAGCCAATTAATCAAGCTGAAATTTAACGCTCGTGCTAAGGAATATAAAGCTTTTGATTTTATAGTAATTTAATATATATGCTTAATTTTAGGAGTTAAGTCACTCGATATAAGGTAGCTAGCACTTATCCTTTCTAAAAAATCGTATTTTTTAATATAGCAGGTAATTAATTGGTGGAATCTATATAGGTATATATTGTTTTAAAACTAGTATTTGTGCACGGACTACTTACTTATTAGGCGCTTATGGGTTAAAGGATAAATTATAGTTATAAAGTTTGGGTAATAAGACCTTGGAATTTAATATAAACTACATTCTATAAAATTATGAACCCTATAATATTTGCCACTGTAATCTAAAAACTAAGACTATAGAAGTACGGTAGATAGAAGCTAAGAGTTATTCTGTTTAACTTCACCCTTATATCCTTTTGACTCTAAACATTACTAATTGCTAGAAGTATATCCTTTATTAAAATGATTAAGGATATACCTAACACGCTTGTGTTAAGCCTTATTATATACTATTTCTAATTTTTATAGTTACGCGTAAAAGCTATACTAATATTGGAATTGGCCGTTCTGGCCTATATAAGATAACTTAATATTCTTAGAAGGAACGGTACCCTTATATATTTAAAGGTGCTGCTTAAAGCATTACGTGTTATAGCTTAGGTCCAGATATCGTTAACTAGTTGCTGTTTTTTGCGGGTATACCTATATTTCTATTTGGAAGTGTAGAGAATTGTTATAACGGAACCAATCGTTCCTAGATTTGCTTTTATTTAAACACCTTAGATATACGTACGCGTATTCTTAGGTCTGTTTTATAAAATAGTTAGTATCTTATCTTTGCTTAGGAGTAAAGTATAAACAAATAATTGGTTAATTAGAAGGTTCCTCTATAATCTTTACGCCTAAATTTTAAACTATAGTTATAGACACTGCGTTTAGCTTCTTTATTAAGATAAGGTGGACTAGGCGAATAGCAATATTAATTTATTTAGATTTAGGATAGGATATAACTGCGGGTAATATAGTAGGAGACTACTTTATCTAAAGCTCTGAATTAGGTGAGAAGCCGGTATAGATATATCTGTAGCGGGTTTCTAACAATCCTAGGTGTGCGTGTTGTCCTTACTAAGGATAACCGCTTGTATATCCTAGCGTGGTTTAGAAGGATTGGTAATTAATGCGTTAAAGACTACGGCCTATATGCGTGCTAAAGGGATGCCTTATATAATGAAAGGCGTTATTAGTGCGGCGTGGGGGCTTCCTATTAGAGAAAATGAGATTTTTGGGGGATTAATAGGCTTAAGAAGTGGCTTAGGGAATAAAAATACCTAATAGTTAAAATCGCTAAGTAGATTTGCCGGTTTCTATAGTATTGGTCTTAATACTAGGTATAGACTAATACTAACGTAAATGTTTTTTATCTGGCTCCTTGCCTTCTTGTTAACCCTTTAGAAGCCTAATCTCTTTAATAAAGTCCGGTATAAATAAGCCTCCTTAAATAAGAAGACTTAAAAGCGGGGGCGCTACTAGCGTTAATATATAAACTACTTAGAAAACTAAAACAACTTTTCTAAGCAATATCCCTCTATTAGTCCTACTCTTATACCTTATAGGGCCTATACTTATCCCGTATCTCTTATAGGGTTATATAGCTTAGTTAATGCTTAGGGTTAATTGGTCGATTCGCTTACTTCTTCCCTAGACGCTATATTTAATAAAGCTAAACATAAATTAGTATAAGTGTCCTAGCCGTAATATAATAAAACTAATAATAGGCTTTTCTAACGGCTTGTGCTATGCGCTAATTAAGAACTTTAGTAGCTACCTTAGGTATATTCTTAGCCGCTAGTAGGTTGTTTAAACGCTCTAGAAGCTCCTTCTATTTATTTATAGGAATCTTAAACTAAGTAGAGTGTATTAGATGTAATAAGCGAAGTCGTTTAGCTTCCTTCTATGTAAGTGTCTACCGATCTTTGTTATTAAAAGTTAAGGCTATACTTATATCCCTACTTACCAGAAACCGCTTCTATTAAGTTTTAGAATGTCCGGTAATAGCCTATATATTACTAGCTTTAGACCTAGCGGTGAGACTTATTATACGTAGTGGCGTTAAAATGAGAAGTTTAGTGTCGCTAGGCGAGTGCCACCTGCTAAGGCGGGGCTATTAACCCCATTAACTCCGTTAACCCTATTAACTATATTAACTATATTAACCTAATTAACCGCTAGCGATATAAAACCAACTAATGCTATTAGTCTCCGCTTCCGCCTTCTACATAACAATACTATATTAGTGCCTCTCCGAGTACCCTAACCCTATATTTACCTCTAATTAGTTTATTAGTTCTCTTTACGTTTTAAGGGGCTTATTCTAGCTTTGTATCTCGCTCTTCGTTATAAGCCTATAATAATTACCCTGCTTTATTATAAGACTTACTATATTCTATTAAATTCAGTTAGCTATATTAACTCGTTAATATTATGGACCTTTAATAGTAGTTATTTGTATCTAGCTTAGAGTTGAGATTTCGGTATATAATTAAAATTAGTCCTTTAGTCTCTAAATAAATCTACTTACACTATAGTGTGAATTTACGTGTATACGCCTAAAATTCTTAAAATTGCAGCGCTTGTGCATTAAGGGGGAGCCGTGCTAGTAGCGTTATTGCATTTATTAGCCGCCTAGTGCTCTATTAAATAGATATGTTCTGCTAAATGTCCTCCTAATTACTGCCGACGCTCCTACTATACCTCTTATAGCTTTAATATAAGATATACTTTGATTAATCGCTCTGGTAATGCAATCTATTACCATTATATTTAATATTAATAAAACCTACTGATTTAGATAACGAAGCTTATTTTGTAAATGTTTTTAGTAAAGGGATTAGAGCGGGGTCTATTTAGAGCTCCTAGCTAAATTTAGGTTTAATCTAGATCTAAATTGGGCCTTCTAATTAGTGGATTGGAGTGGATTTAAGGCTGATATAACTCCTAGAGCTCCAGATTTATACCTAATTCAAACTACGGCTAAGGAGGAATAGAGCGCTAGGGGATCAGTACGCGATATAAGGCCAATTAGCGACTCTAGTAGCTCTACCGCTGACTTATATATTAGCTATTAAATTTAGGACACCCGCTTATCCTACTGCCGTTATTATTGCTCCTGCCGTTACTACTTTACATCTATACTTACTAACTTAGTGTTATAGTGCCTTCCTTTTCTGCCGCCGCGATAGACTAATATTTATTAGTTTGCCTACCTCTACTATCTAATAAAGTTATCCTTGCTCCCAAATTAATTAATCCTAAAGTTGACGGTAGGTAATAGTAGTGGAGGCAGCTCTGGCGAAGGGAGTTATGGCTAAGTTAGTAGTTATAGAGTCGAATGATGGCGATGGTGAGGGTAATAATAAGGACGTATACGCCGCCTTTAAGGCGGTTAAGGTAGAAGATAAGGTTATTAAGGAAGCTAAGCAATTTAGAGTTAATTTAGTAAGTTTAACTAAGTCCTACTTTGTTGCCTTAACACTAACCTATTACTAAGACTTACTATTTATAGTATATATTTAAACTAGAGCTATATTGGAGCCTTAAAGCTTTACGGCCTTTTTAACGTATAGAGTAGATTTAGGGGTAAAATCCACTTTACTCTAATTCAATCCTTTCACTAGATATTCCTAATAAGTTAAGGAGAGCGACCAGTCTAGTGTCTAGCGAGGGTCTTACTAATAATAGTTAATCCAAAGCTACTAGTATTAATTACCCGCTTAATATTAATTAACTTAGCTCTCTAAAAACTATATAGACTGTTAGTTTATATTATTAGTCTTTCCCTAGTAAGGCTCTACTAACGCTTTACAAAGTATAACTCAACTAGCCCTTATATAAATAACAAGCCCTTAGCATCTATATATAAGCCTTAGTTAATTAAGTAACAATTTAAGTTAATAAATACGACCTTTAAGGATAGTGATAGTTGGGACAGTATTTTGTCTAAGTTTAATAGACTAATATTAGGTTATAAGTAAAAATATTATAGCCTTTTTCTCAATGCTAGAGCAAGTGGTAAATAGATAAAGGAAGATAAAGCTATTATATACTATTTAAGGTAGGAGCGGTTTCTATTTATAAATATTACTAAATAGGTGCCGCATTCGCTAGCTTAAATTTCAGAAATATACCTAACTATATATATCTTATGCCTTATCCTACTAAGGCTATATATTACTTATATTTACTAGGTTAAGTAACACGTGGGATTGCTTATAACACTATAACCTAGATATAGAGTTTTAGCATATATCGCCGGTTAGTTTCTTTTCTTAGATGTAACTTCTAATAGCTTTACTAATATTTTTTAAAGATTGTTATTGCAAATAAAGCCTTGCGGGAGCTAAAGTCTAAAACTGACGTATAGACAGCCGATAAAGATATAACCCTTATAGAGCTAGGTCACCAGGTGTTACTTATAGTTTTATTATAGAATAATATTATAAAAGCCCTGCTAGGGAGAACACGGGGTGCATATTAGCGCTATTATAACGTTATTTTTCGCGCTAAAGAGCCGGCATAGACAGTTAAGGAAGAGAATCTCCTCATGGAATTGCGTAATAAGAAATTTCTGTTATAGAGAGAGATTGGGAAACATTTTCCGAATAGGTACCATCGATTAATTAAGGAATTCTATAAAAATAGCGAGCTAGGTAGTTGGGCGTAGCGCCCTTTAAATATATAGCTAGGGTCTTAACGGATTTAACGGCTATAGCTTCGGTCCTGCGAGTTAGGAGGTTATAGGAGCTAGGGGATCCTACGAGCTAGGTAATTGTATAAGTAGGGTAGTCTAACCTAGCGCCCTCTAATTAACGCCTAGCGTGTAAATAGGGTATTAATGGGTTTAATAACTTCGGCTTTAATTGTGCAAGCTAGATGCTTATGGGAGCTAGCCGATTCTACGAGCTAGGTAATTATGCGAGTTAGGTAACCGTGCGAGCATAGTGCTCGTAAAAGCTAGGCAATTTTACGAGCTAGGTAATCGTGCGAGCTAGGCGATCGTACGAACTAGGTGATTGTG
>Ga0307515_10005254_pt1 | contig 26318 bp, 14 predicted proteins | sample 17_EM_MG_FD_194513 | JGI IMG/M metagenome (GOLD analysis project Ga0307515, IMG submission 194513) | Populus trichocarpa ectomycorrhiza microbial communities from riparian zone in the Pacific Northwest, United States - 17_EM | ecosystem: Host-associated > Plants > Roots > Unclassified | place... | reverse complement strand
GGAGAAATTCGTTATACATTATCTAAAAATGGAATGATAACATTTTATGACTAACTAATTTCGCTTTTCAATTGAGACCAAATTTAACACAACCTAGAGCCGGTGGCTAAACTACTTTAGGAAAGGCCTAAATCACTGTGAATTGTAACACTGAGATTACACCTTTGCTCTTAAGAAAAATAAAAAGGATGAATTGGCTTTGAAGGGCAAAAACATTATGGGTTTATTGTTATTCCTGAGTTGTCAAGGGATATCTTGGTCTTTCCCAAGAATATTTTGTATAATGAAATTATTTAAATATTTTAAAGTAGAAAAATACTTAATTATGAACTAAGAATACTTTTAGTTTTTAACTTTTTAAAGCATAATATAATAACTTAATTACCTTATTAAGATATTTGCTATAGGGGTTTTTACATATTTTAAAAAGATATTTTATAATTATTATTTGGGCTTAGAGATAATATGAGAATTTCATAAATAAAAGAAGAAAAAAACTAGTCTTCCAACTAATCACAAGCTTGACGTAAATTAAACTCTCAACGGCTTGATTAGCTTGTAAAAGCCGCACAAATCACTAGCCGATGATAAAACCACGGGTTGTCTTGAGTCTTGACACGTGTTTACTCAATTATGTATTTTCGATCAGCCATTGTCTTATTTTGATGTATTTTTAAATAAAAAATACTACTTTAAACTATTATCGCTATTATAATCCCAAACAGACCCTAAGTACCACTAAACCCTTCATGAAAATCTGGCAGTTCCACCTTAGGCAGTGTTGCATTGTGCCCTAGTCTTTCTGCTTCTTAATTTTCAATGCCATCACCTCATATATTGATTGATTCATCACTTGATTGGAAATTAACCCCCCATGAACTGTGTTAGCTCTCTATCAGCTTAATTATTGACCCCCTGTGTTTGTCTTAAGAACAATCTATATAGCCTGTAACTGTGAGTTGATTTGATCCAGCTTTTTATGCAATATTCAAGAGTTTATGCAATATTCTGCAAATGTTCATCGGATTTTTCTTGAGTTTCTCATGTAATGCCGTCAATTGTTTTATATAAAACGCATCCTTATTTAGCTAACTTCTCCGACTGTGATGGACTGATCTATTATTCAAGAAAGTAATTTTTTTTTATTTAGAAATAAATCAAAATAATAATAAAAACATTTAGAATTTAAAGTAAAAAAAATTAAGAAATTATTAAAAGTATAACTGAACCACAATGATGATCAATTTCTTAACTAACTCTCGTAATTGCCAACTAACTAGTAACAAAGCAAGCAATGCGAGATAAACAAGAATTCCTGTCAAGCCTTGATCACTCTATCCAACCCACAGCTCAACCAACCCTGCCTTTCTTCAGTTCTGCATGTGAGAATATTATCACATTGGTTTCGTGAATGTCCCTTCGAGATTTTAAAAATCATGAGAATTTTGATTCTCAAAACTTGGTTCGAACTTCGTAGAGTAGTTTCAGAAAAGAAATTTAACCAGTGGTGTTCCTCGTAAACCGAGTCTGCAGTCAATTTTTTTTTATTTTTTTTTTATGTGTAAAAGAAGATTCACCAGAATACCACCGCACTGGATAAAGCTCGGCGTATCAGCCTTTGCCTTGCACATGTCTTGCCTTTATTTATTACTTTGTTTTTTACATTTTTGCACCTGATGTAGACGTCAAGGATTGTATTCCAGGTTTGGTGATGTGAAAAGATAAAAAAACTGTGCTCCAGACGTACGTATACCAGAAACGGAAAGTGAGGTGATAACGTATTGTTCGCTTGGGCATTTTTGTCAATACGAGAACATTCCAGAAACAGAATCTCGTGGCTTCCCTCTCTCTCGTCTCTTTAACTGAAACTTCTGTAGTAAAACTACCGAAATGCCCTCAGATGGACAAGCGTCAGCCCCAGAGAGCGAGTTGCTGGCTCCATCCACACCAAAACGTACAAGCAAAGCAGGGAAGCCTCCATGCGGTGGTTGGACCATTGCTATTTGATTCCACTACGAGGGTCGTAGTTCTTGAAATATTAAAAAAGAGCTCTTTTGTCACCACGCCAAGATTACTGCTTATTTCCTGTAAAAATAAATATCTTAATTTAATAACTTAAATTATTAAATAAAATTTATATTATTTTCTAATATATTTTTTCAAGTAAAAACTATTTAAATATATAGGTTCATATTATATTATGATTAATTTTTATCAAATAAAAAAAAATAAAATTCAAACTCATGATCACTTAATTATCAAGGTTTTGATACCATGTCAAAGAACCATCTTAGCTGAATAATTTAAATTATTAAATAAAATTTTAAAATATAATTTATATTACTTTTTAACACCCACTAATGCCACCGAGCTTAATTAAGGCTGCTTAATTGTTTTCTTTTCGTTCCTTTTTTGGGGAAAATGAAAAATAGAGCTCGAATTTTCTATAATTCTTTTGTTCCGTCAAGCTATATTCTCCCTCTCACGGATTAAGTCAAACGACTAACTAGTAGTGTTAAAACGTTGACTGAGTTCTAAAACTTTTCAAGGCTTCGTAGATTAATCATTGGACAAAACCCTCGCTTGATAAAAAGAATCCCAACACGCCAATCTCATGCAGAGATAACTACTTTGTATTGCCGAGCTATACGCTACAGGGTGATAAATTTACAAAATCAAATATACATGTTGAGTGGATTTTTTGGCTTTATTATTAAATCCATTATGCCTGAAAACACTTTTTTTTTTTTTTTTGCAATCAAGATATATTTTTTTATTAATTTATTATTTTTTTATCTTAATGAGCGCGAGGTTTATTGCTTGAATCATTATTTTTATTAAAAAATAAATATTTTATAATTGTCAAAATATTTTCAAAAAATATATTAAAATAATATATTCATATTTTATATGTGATCAAAAATATTATAAATGTGATAAAATCATGTTAAAAACATATCTAGAAATTTGAAGGATAAAAAAAGATATGGATTGAATTTCCATGAACTATTATTTTTAAACTAGGTAAAAAATAATTACTAGAGAAATTAGTAGAATTTAAATAAAAAATTTACAATAGGTTTTTAGAATCATGTAAAAAAATAAAAAGTAAGATATTTTTTTTTTAGAATTGTTTTGGAGTGAGAAAAAGAAAATGATAGGAAAGGGAAAGGCCCATCGCTTAGTCCAACTTAAAAAAAAAAAATATTAAGGCGGCAAATAATTATTTTTGTTTACGCGATAGCTTTTACTTTTAAAGCAACCGCACATGTTGAATGTTTGGTGATACTAAAATATATAATTCACTCTCTACTGTTCACGTGAATAGTGGAGTCACTCTCCATTGTTCCGGTTGGACCAGGTCCGATCCAAAGCTAAATGCATTGAACCGGGTCCGACCCATTTAAAAAAAATTCAATTTTTTTTAATTGTGTTTTATTCAAAAAATTAGAAGGAGATCGCTTGATGACGTAGCATTTGCAGAATTTGATCGCAGTCCCAATTTTGTTTATGATGTTGTTGCATGCTTAAGAAACCAAGAAAACTGTAATCCATGAACTATTATTTTTAAACTAGGTAAATAATAATTACTAGAAAAATTAGTAGAATTTAAATAAAAATTTACAATAGGTTTTTAGAATCATGTAAAAAAATAAAAAAGTAAGTATATTTTAAAAAAAATTATTTTGGAGTAAAAAAAAAAAGGACAAGAAAGGCCCATCGCTTGGTCCAACTTTTTTTAAAAAAACATCAAGGCGGCAAATGACTATTTTTGTTTATGCAGTAGCTTTTGCTTTTAAAGCAAACCGCACATGTTGAATGTTTGGCAATGCTAAAACATATTTTACTGTTCACGAGGGACCCATACAAAGTTTGTTTAAACTGCATGTTTGTGGAAAGCAGCTGAAAGCTGCTTTCCCGCATCCCGCGGACAGTATAATTCACTCTCCGCTGTTCGCGTGAACAGTGAAGTCACTTTCCACTGTTCTGGCCGGACCGGGTCCGGTCCAAAGCTAAATGCATTGAACTAGGTCCGACCCAGAGCTAAATGCATTGAACCGGGTCTAACCCAGTTAAAAAAAATTCAATATTTATTTTTATTTTTATTTTTATTTGTGTTTTATTCAAAAAATTAGAAGGGGATCGCTTGATGACGTAGCATTTGTAGAATTTGATCGCAATTCCAATTCTGTTCTTGATGATATTTTACCTGATGTTGTTGCGCTCTTAAGAAACCAAAAAAACTGTAGTTCTTGTCAGATGGATTTCATACGTGATGAAATTGTAGATAGTTTAATGGAACAATAAAAAATATTTGATATAAGTATAATTTATTTCATGATATAATAGCAGTGGTTAAATCTACAATATTTAAATTAAAAACTATCAATATATATATATATATATATTAATTATTTTATAACCTCAATTTGAAAAAGCATTCTTTTAATCAAACACATAAAATTACTTTTTGTTCGACCTCAATTTCAATCACAATTTTAACCAAACATATATAAATATCAAACCAACCTCAACCAAAAGTGTTTTTTACAAAACAATTTTTTTCAAACCATAACCACAAAAACCACCACAATACCAAACACATTTGGATTGAATTTCATGAACTATTATTTATAAACTAGGTAAATAATAATTACCGGAGAAAGTAGTAGAATTTAAATAAAAATTTATAATATGTTTTTAGAATCATGTAAAAAGTAAGTTTTTTTTCTCACAAAAACCACCACAATACCAAACACATTTGGATTGAATTTCATGAACTATTATTTTTAAACTAGGTAAATAATAATTACTGGAGAAATTAGTAGAATTTAAATAAAATTTATAATATGTTTTTAGAATCATGTAAAAAGTAAGTATTTTTTTTTTCTGGAATTGTTTTGGAGTGCAGAAAAAGAAAAGTTCATGAAAGGGAAAGGCCCATCGCTTGGTCCAACTTTTTTTTTTTTAAAAAAAAATTAAGGGGGCGAATGACTATGTTTTTGGAAAAAAAAAATACATATGACATTTCATCTTGATCTTGAAAAGAAATATTGCTAACGCGCAGATTCGAACCCGAGTGCTTCAGGCGTTGAATTGATAGAAAATGATTAAAAAATATATTGAAGTGCTTTATTATTCGTACGAGTAATAAAACAACACCCCGGTTTTTTTAGAGTATTAGGTAATTATTGTATCTTGTGCCAATATAATTTGAAGCTGTGTTTTAATTTAAAAGAAAATGTCAGTGTTATAAATATATATTTTATATCATAATAATTATTTTTAACTGGGAAAGAAAACATGATATTTCTACTTAATAAAATGAATTAAAAAAATATATAAAAACTGATAAATTAAAAAAGAGTTTTGAATACTAATGAGAAACTACTGTTCCTAGTAAGAAAAAAAAAACATATATAAATGCAAATATTTCACTTTGGATATATTTTATATTTTGAACATTTTCTTTTATTTATCTAAGATGTTAATCTCAGTCATTACATACAAATGATTTTAAAAATGAATTACAGTAACTTTTTTGAAGTATTATGAAATTAAAAACAATTCAAAAGATTAACAACTGTTAAAATTTTTTAAATTAAACAAATTAAAAAAATAAGAGAGGGGATATTAATTAAAATTTAAATTGAGAGTAATTAAAAAATTAAAAAAAAGTCAAGTCGTGTGCTCGTCCAATAATTAAAAAGCCTAGACATGCCTAATTTATTTTCTCTTTGAAAAAGAGCGGATGACAATGTTTTTTTTTTCTTAATGAGCTATACACAGCCCGTATGGCAAAGGACATGTCTCCTATAACATTTTTTGATCATTTATAGTATTTGAAAATTGAGGTTTGATTTTTTTTTAATGAAAAACCCCATTGTTTAATTACTTTTAACCTAAAATTTTTATATAAACCTCATTAAAATATTTTTAACCTTAAAACATTCTTTAATCAACTAAAAAATTTAAAATCAAACTGATTTAAAATAAAATTTATAGATTCTAATCTATATTTTTTTAGCACGTTTGAAGAACAAATCCATCTTCTTTAAACTCTATTCTTTATAACAAATCCAACAACGTTAAGTTTGATTTTTTTTCTCCTTAGAAATTATCTGATTAGAACTTTTTTTTTTTTTTTCTAATGACTTTGTGTTTTCTCTTTAGTGTTTAAGGATTAAAATGTAAAAGAAATAATGTTTCAGATTAAAATATAAAAAACTCAAATAACAAGGACTAAATAATGTATAGTGTAAAACTTGAGGGGTAAAATTGAAGTGTTTAAAGTGTTTTTAAAAATCAGCTATGTGTTTTTTTGTCATTGTTTTTTCAATTTTTACTTAATAATAAGCTAAAATTTTATTTTGTAAGATCACTTTAATTTAACAATAGAATTTTGTAAATTCACTTTAATTTAATAATAGAATATTTTATGACAGTCAAATATGCAAGAATATATAAATAGGAAATAAATCTCAACGTATTAAACTTTAATAACATAATTTGCAAGGATTACACTGAAAAAAAAAAAACTCAATAACTGAATTTAAAATATTCAAGCAAGAAAAAAATAAACTCGAGTGGTGAGATGAGTAGCTTGACGGGCGGGAATAAACAGTGATGTACTGATGGGCATCAATTTCCCCCTTTTTTTTTTTAATTTACAGTTTTAATTTTAATACCACAAGAAATAACAACTTTACCTTATCCGTTACGGGTTTGCTAAATTTTCTGGACAAGTATTTTCTAATTTTTGTGACTTAAACAATACTGCTTCCCGTGATACAGAGAGAGAGAGAGAGAGAACGCTAAGACTTAAAAGCTGGGCCGGTGATTTATGGGTCCGTGAAACCTGCTGTAACCGCCAGCTAATTTTGTCCTGGCAATACCACCCACGGTAGCACACAAGACGCTTGAAACTGCGCTCCCGTTTCCCGCCACGTGTACATCACTGTACAAGGATATCTCCACGCGTCGAGCTCATGTCTTTTTTTCCCCTGAGGCACGACTGGTTGGGGTCCGGGTTAGTTCCATTTGGTTGACGGAATCCAGAGTGAAGGACGACCGTGTCCTTGGTGTTTTCGCCAAAAGAACGAACAAGAGCAAGGACATAAGTGTCATGTGAAAAGTAGTCCAACAAACTTAGAAGGTAGGTGATAATGATTCTTCGCAAAGTCGGCCGCCCGAAGGAAAAAAGTACAAACGGCTTTTATTTCACATCCTGTATTGCTGTCACCTATTTTTACCGTTCAGCTTACGTGGTTCGTTTAGATGAACGGTTCGATTTTCTCATTGTACACGAATCGTTGCTGTACATTTCTACACGTGAGAATTACGTCTTTCCAGCCACTTTCTTGTCTCTGACCAGAATACCTACCATGAACTCTTCGGTAGCACCGTCGAGCGAATTGTCTCAAATAGCCTCGCATAACCATCCCTTTCACACGCTCTCTCCCTTGAAATACATGGAAAATATTTATCAGTGTAATTCGTTCCTTTGAACAAATTTTGATTTGAATTGAGTTCCTCCACTAATTATATTTAATTTTTAATTTACATTTTGGCCCACATGAACAATATTTATTTATTAAAACATGAGTGAAAATAAATAATAAAATAAATTAAACTCGATCTCAAATTTATTCAAGATAATCTTTACCAAATAATTTATCAAAGATTCTTGATAATGCTAAACTAAGACGGGCTCTTTTATATATATATATATATATATATTCTTGATGTAGATTAAATTGTAATAAAAAAATTCATATCTTTTAAGTTAATTCATGAAATGTAAATACTATTTTTATCACATATATTTGTGATATGTACATACTATTTTTATCACGTGGATGAAATGTTATATAATGTTTTTAATCTTTTTACATATTAATATAGACACAAGTGGACTAATATAGCAATAATACCTCCAACAAAAAAATATATTTTCTAATCAATCATTGAGATAGATATCGTATTTTAAGTTAATTCATGAAAAAAGTTAACATCTTCACCATATTTTTACTATTAAGGTTGTAAAGGGGGGTAAAATAGTAAAAGTGTCTAAAATGGAAAGCTTTAAAAAGAAATAAAATAAAAAAATTGGAGACTTTATTGTCAAAGTTGCTTTTACAAGTATTTTTTTATTTAAAAATATATTAAAATAATATTTATTTTTAATATTAATACATTGAATATTCTAAAAATATTAAAAGAATAGTTTAAAATAAAAAAAATAAAACAAAATTAAAAAGCACTGCGTGGCCGCACAAAAAACAGCGACAACAAATGAAGCGAAAATAAACGCGTTTTGGCCGGCAAGGCGTTTGGTTGAACCACCTAACAACTACCACCACTTTCCTCCATCCTTCTCTCTCTTTCTCTACTCAATTCCATTTTTTTTTTCTAATTTAAAAAAAACTGAAAAGTAGTACTAGTAAATTTTGTTTTTTCACTATAAAAATACAAGTTATCTTCTTTAAGGCCTTTTCCCGGTTTTCTAAGCCATTCCCTTCTTTTAACTTTCTCTCTCTTCCTCTCTTCCTTTTCTTTTCACTCACTGCCTTTTCTTTTCTCTCTCCACACCTTCCACCGTTAAACTTCCGTTCTCGCCGGAAACCGCTCATCTCTCCGGCGTATAGCCTCCGTTTATTGCCGGCGAACCCGAGAATTCGAATTCACTGATTTGTTTGGTTTCGTGTCTCTGTCTCCGTTTTTGACAACTACTTTTTCCGGATCTTCTGAGATTGGCTCTGTTTGTTCGTTCTTGGCGCGTTTTGAGAGAATGTGGCGTGCTTGGTTGTGATTAATTGTTTTGTTGAAGAAGATCTTGATCTAGGGTTTGGAATTCGTGTATTTTGTTGATTTCAGTTTTGTTTTTGTTGGCTACAATTTGATTAAAACGGAGGCGTATAGTGACCGTCCACGGAATGAAATGGTATGTGGTTTCTCTTTGCTAATTTAAAAATTTCTTCCATCTTTTAAATTTATCTGTTGATGCTTATAAAGCTGTGTTCAATAGTTATGGAGTTAATTTATTCCAGTTTCTATTGGACAGATCTTTCACATTGTTCTACCATGCAATGGTGATTTTGATTTCTGGATTGTATTTTTTGGAAATTTAAATATTTTTTTTGAGCTTCAGTTTGATTTATTAAACCGTGTTTTTATAGTTTTTTGATTCTTCCAACCTCTGTTTTTGTTGCATTTTCTGTTACGCTTCAAAGATTAATTTTTATTTTTATTTTGTGAAGATGTTTAACTATTTTTCTTTTTTTCTAAATGAGTTTTATAATTTATTTTTCGGATTTCAATTTAATTTTAGCCGGCTAACAAGCTGCACGCAAAGATGACAAGATCATGCTTCCATTTTTTTTTAATTCTCTCATTTTTCATGTGCCTGTAAAAATTGTGAATGAAGTGTGTACGCGTGTATTTGTTGAACGGTAGCTTTGACCATGCTTAGAAGTTCCGCGGATAAAGATAAAAAGAGTTATAGAATTGAAAAAATGACCGTAAAGAGTTGATATGGTCATAGACGTAGTTGGTTCAAGTTGTACTTTTATTAGTTTGAAATATTCCTTGGATTTATTGAATTTTTGACCCTCAATTCAACATGGGTCCTGTGGATACTCTCATTTTTGGCTTTGATTGTGGTGATAAATTGATTAATTGATATGACCACAAATGGTTGACTCTGTATTACTTTCTTTGGGGTGGAAAGAAGCGGGGCAGTATTGAAATTTCTTTGGGGCTATACAATTAACATGAATGCACGGTAATTTCCTGTTGGCGACTTTCTACAGTTTTCACTTTAGGTGAATTGTTTTTGTTTGTTGTCTTTTTATTTGATAATTTGGTCGTTCATTTCTGAACTTTGACATGATTTCTTGAATCATGCATTGAGTGTTGACTTGCTGTAGGCCCTTCTGGATTGTATTGAACATAAATGTTTTTGTAGCTGAACTCATTATCAGTTGAAATAAACAATACAGATGCTTAGATTCGTGTCTGTGAAACTGAAAATGCTTGATGAATTTGTGTTTCATGCTGGTTGCATTCTTGAATTAGAGCTTTATATATTCTCATATCTTCTATCAAAATACATGCTGCACCTGATGTTGATGCTTTGCTATCTAAATATAAGGTTGAAAGTGCATTATTTATCATGCATTTCTTTTCTTTTTTTATCCATGTGTTGATCGGATTCTATTGTACTGCCTTTTGTTTTGAAGGTGGAAGGAAGGGTATGCTTGTCCAAAGAAGCTCGGAATGGGCTAGAATATTTGAAGCGCAAAAGGCTTCAAAAAATGAAATTAGAAAGTGTCACAGAAACTGTAAGTATTCCCAGTATGATGAGTAGAAGCGGAGGAGATGCTTTAAGGGCTTCAGCATCGTGTGGTGTTAGGATAAATGGTAACATGGAATCATTCTCTAGGTCTGCTGGTGCTTCAAGTGGGAAGGATGTGTTTTCAAAGCGGAAAGTGGAAAAGTTTGACACTAGTGATTTAGAATGGACTGAAAAAATCCCAGAATGCCCTGTCTATTGTCCGACAAAGGAAGAGTTTGAGGATCCCTTGGTGTACTTGCAGAAAATAGCTCCAGAAGCTTCAAGATATGGTAATGGATCAACTCAGGTTTATTTTTTCTTATGATGTTGGTTGTATTGAATAACATGAAAATTGAACATGTAGGGAGTGTAAAATTCTTCCAATTTTTTGTCTCAAATTGGTCTAATTTATCTTATAAAAGTTATTCCCAAACATTGTTTTGTTAAGAGGTAATGTAGTCTTGAAACAGGGTCTCCTATAACAATTTCTTTAAACCTTGTTTGTAATCTTGCTGATGCAATCTTGCTGGTCTATCAGCTACTGTAAATCACATGGAAGACACCTGCTTAAATTAGGGTTCATGTAAAAATCTTAAGGTCCTACTTTTGTTTTTGGTTGGCATATCTACTCTGTACTAAGCCTGTATATGTCTATGCTAAAAGCAAGCAGACATTGCTGTCTAATAATCTCTTTTGGCCTCTTTATTGGTTATACAATCTTCTTGGTTTTACTTAAGGTACTGCATTGATTGGAGTATTTCTGTTTCTTTAAAATTGAAGAACATTTAATTCTCAACATCGAGCCACAAGAATGAGAACCTGGGCATGTCTAATTCACGCATTCCCTGCTTCATATAAAAGCATATTATGTAGTGTAATAGACATCCTTATTATTCTTTGTCAGTATTGTCTCGGTCTCATTGGGAAACATTCTTTGTTTTTCTCATAATACGATCTTCCTTCAAGTAACATTTGTGGAAACTGCAAGACTGAGGGAGTTCTTTTGCTTTCTTATTGCCAATTACAAGTTTCTGCTGCCATGTTTTCATCAATCAAATTAATGCAATTTGCATCTTCTTGTTTTTCTTCTTCTTCTGAATTTACAGGTATATGCAAGATTATTTCTCCTATTAGTGCATCTGTTCCTGCTGGGATTGTATTAATGAAAGAGAAAGCAGGATTCAAGTTTACAACTAGAGTACAACCTCTTCGTCTTGCTGAGTGGGATAGTAGTGACCGAGTCACATTTTTTATGAGTGGAAGGTTAGTTTTATTACTTCAAAGAGATATAAGTTCTTACTTGATTGTTTTCTCGGGTTTTAAATATGAATGGTGATTTTCAGAAATTATACATTTCATGATTTCGAGAAAATGGCGAACAAGGTTTTTGCCCGTAGATATTGTAGTGCCAGTTGTCTTCCTGCGACGTACATGGAAAAAGAATTTTGGCATGAAATTGCGTGTGGAAAGACAGAAACGGTTGAATATGCATGCGATGTTGATGGCAGTGCCTTTTCATCGTCTCCCAGGGACCCGCTTGGAAATAGCAAGTGGAATCTGAAGGTGTTGATTTTGCTTTTCCATTTATGATTTCCTGTTCTTTATTCTGATGGATAACATCCGCCTAATTTTACCCAAGGAAAAAAAAATATTATTTCAAGTACTGGAGTTGGTCAGATGTGCAAAATAAAAACAAAAAGAACCAGGAGAATTTGCAAAGCATCCAGGGAGGGGTTGGGTGGTAAAATGTGTAATATCATGATCTAATGGCTAAAATCAATCCAACTGGAGAACCCAAATCACAGTATGAGAATTTTTTTCACATAAGTGTGCAGCACGAGAAACCCTCACTATTCTCAACAGAAATCAGTGTGGCAAAGAACGGAGTCTTTATCTTTGGAAGGGTGCGCCAGAATTCTGGCAATTTGGTTTTCCTGAGCCTCCTGGGTTGAAAAGTGGGAACCATACGTGAGATCTGCTAATAGCCTGATACATGTTTGTTGCCACCCAAGATAAGATTGTTTTGTTTTAAAATGGAGAAATCCTGTTCCATTAGGAACAGGGTAGTGTATATAGTAGATTGAATATAAATTTTTCCTTCGCAAGTAAAGTGAAAAATATTTCAAAACAGGGTAGTGTATATCCCCTTTAATCTTATGCCATTCATCAAATAGCTAAAAAAATAATCCCCTTTAGCATCCCGCCTAAAATCTCTTCCTCCCTTATTTTTTATTATTATTCTACTGCTGTGGATAAAGAGTTGCTTGTTGGGAAAAAAAAATAGCTCATTGGTTACTGAAATTTATGAATAATGTCTTTTGTATCTGTTTCTTGTATTGCACGGACAGCTACCAATTATTATACTTTATATATGTTTGTGATTTCAGAATCTTTCCCGGCTGCCGAAGTCCATTTTGCGCCTTCTGGGACCAGCTATTCCGGTAATTGGTCAATATATTTCTTGTCATATTTGTTAGTGTACTTGATGTCTCTTGTTGACTTAGATTGCACACTTATTTCAGGGGGTAACTGATCCTATGCTTTACATTGGAATGCTGTTTAGCGTGTTTGCTTGGCATGTAGAAGATCATTATTTGTACAGGTATTATTCATATATGTATTCTTTTTTATCCTTTGCTTTGTATTGTTTAGTAAATTTTTTTGTTAACATTGATTTAATTGTCAATTTAATTACCTTACTGGCAGCATTAATTACCATCATTGCGGAGCATCAAAAACTTGGTATGGAATTCCTGGTCATGCAGCTTTAAAATTTGAAAAAGTGGTTAGAGAACATGTGTATAGCCATGATATTCTATCAACTGATGGGGAGGATGGAGCTTTCGATGTACTTTTGGGGAAAACAACTCTGTTTCCCCCAAATATATTGTTAGAACATGATGTCCCTGTGTACAAGGCTGTGCAAAAGCCTGGGGAGTTTATAATCACTTTCCCGAGAGCTTATCATGCAGGATTCAGCCATGGTAAGAAATTGTTTCTTTCAGCTGAGATGATAATAGTTTTGATTTTTTTTTGACTTACCCATCTTAACTGGATTTTGGGATATTTGTTACAGTATAGCGATAGTAATTGTATTTTCCCTTGTCTATTTGTAGGTTTCAACTGTGGTGAGGCTGTGAACTTCGCAATTGGTGACTGGTTTCCTTTGGGGGCTGTAGCTAGCTGGCGCTATGCACTACTCAACAGGGTCCCTCTACTTCCCCATGAAGAACTTCTGTGCAAAGAAGCAATGCTTCTTTATACAAGTCTAGAACTTGAAGATTCAGATTATTCCTCTGCGGACCTGGTTTCCCATAATTGGATTAAGGCTTCTTTTGTGAAGCTGATGCGATTCCACCACCGTGCTCGCTGGTCTATAATGAAATCAAGAGCATGCACTGGCCTTTTGCCAAATACCAATGGGACAATCTTATGCACCTTATGTAAACTGGATTGCTATGTGGCATTCCTTAACTGCAGCTGTGACTTGCATCCGGTGTGCCTTAGACATGGTATGATTTGCTCCATATCTTCCACGGACAACATACAAAATATCTCTCTTCTTTCTATGATTAGTCATTTTCAATTGTCTTATAATCACTTTATAATTGTGCTGGTTGCACTGTCCAGATTTCAGTTCACTTGGCTTTTCATGTGGGAGAAATCACACACTGTTTTTGAGGGAGGATATTTCTAATATGGAAGCTGTAGCTAAGAAATTTGAGAAGGAAGATGGAATATTAGAGGAGATTAGACGGCAAGCAAACACTGGTGATGATTTGTATTCTTATCAGTTATCAGTTAAGTTTCATTGTGTTCCCGAGGATGGGTACTTTCCTTATTGTGATATAAGCTTTGATTTCAATGCCGAGACTCCTGCGATAACCTGGGAATGTTCACAAGAGTTTAGCAAATCCACAAACAAGTATGGTATTGGAAATTTTAGACCTGAATACTCTGAAGCTTCCATTTCCTGTGCTGCATCCACTCTCTGTTCTTTTGGAGAGCCAGTGGAAAGCTTTTCTGCATCTGACAACGTATGATTCCTTTCTTATTCCTACTTTAGACAAATGTTGAAAAATAAGTTGTTTTTAACATTATGGTTAATGGATTTTATTTCCATCTTTGGCGGGTAAAGGTGCAGGCTGACTTTAATGCAGGAAAACTTGATCCGGAAAGGTTATTTGAGGAAGGATTGCACAGCAAGCATGAGTACTCAGTATCCTCTCAATCACATGATGATGAATTCTTGAGAATCCAGAAAAGTAATCCTCGAGGGTTAGAGGTTAAATCCAGTGTTGATGAACAAAGTGATGATTCTGACTCGGAGATTTTTAGGGTTAAGCGCCGGTCTTCTCTGAAAGTTGAAAAAAGAGTTGTGAATGATGCTGCATCTTCAAAGAACTCTGAACACCAGGTATAGTTGTATATTGCTACCTTGACTCTATTTTGGTCACTTAATTTTGTACTCTTAATTTTGTAAATTGCTTTCAAGTCCTGCTTTTCAATGATTTGTATGTTATATATGGTTCTTGTCTTATTTGATTGTGTTTTAAGGATTCTCAGGTGGTGTATCTTTGAATCTTGCCATTTTTCTCTCTCTCTTTTGCATTCTGTGCTTCCTCTATTTTTCAATGTACTCTACCAGTAAAATGCAAAGAGTGTTTGAATTAAGCATTATCTTTCCCTGATGTAATTTTCTGGTGTCTTAATGAAATTTGTCGCTAATTAGTTTCTCATAGTAGTGATATTAGATTATTTTGAACTATACGGCAAGTTATTCATAATGCATGCTGTAGTGTCCGTACTTGCACTCATTTGGCTACCATAATGTCAAAGGATGAACTTTGAAGTAGTTGTGCTGAAAACTATTGTTGTACTCAGATTTTTCATGCTCATATTTGGTCACCTGATACAGGGGCTTAAAAGACTGAAGAAGCTCCAACATGAAGGAAGATATGGGCAAACGACATCATCAGAATACTGCAGAGCTGATGAATCAAATCATGGTTCCACTTCTTCAAATTCAGATTATAAAGAAGCACCAGAGTGTGCTTCAAAGGACAGGGTTGCCAGGGGAAGTACTATTCCATTCTCGATTAAGTTCAAGAAGTTGACCTCCAAGGAAGAAATGGGTAGACAGCGAGAACACCACAGATTGGACCGCTTCCAGCATGAACTGGGAAAGACTACGAGGGAACCACCTCCTATAGAGATTGGGCCAAAGCGTCTTAAAGTCAGAGGCCCGTCATCTCTAGGTTCAGAGAGCAGGTTAGATTGACTTTTGGATCACATAATTGACGAGAAAACTGGCTGGCCTGCCTCGGGAGTATCATCTAGAGCCTGACTTTGCTAACCTTTTCTTCTCTAATGGGGTTCTAACCACACGGAATATCAAAAGATTGATTGATTCTGGGAGCAGCGGCAAAGATTAACCAACTCTAGGACATACTTTTATTCTTTGTGCAGGCCTCGAATTGGGGCGCTTTGCACGGATGGTGATTCTTCAGGTTCTCATGCCGGGGTGTTTTTCCGTCATTTGGCAGGAGAACCTTCCTGCTAGCTGAAAGTAGAAATTTGATTAGTAACTTTGTAAAATTTTTTTAACAGTCAGATTAATTCTTGCAAGGAAATAGTGGGTATTCCACTGCTCCTTCATTTAAAACCAGTCTGCTGCTTCCGCAGGTTCTTTATTCTTTATGTAGCAATGGACTACTTGAATAAATGCAGAGAAATACCTGTTTTCTCTTTATGTGCGATCATGCCTGCTTCATTTCTTATGTTTATTTAGCTCATACGGTCACAGTACATAGCTATTGTACATGCAAGGATTGTTATGGGATTGGCACGCCATTAAACCGAGTTTAAATTGAAAGGCTTGGCATGCACTGAACCAGAGATGAGAAAACTTGAGCTGTTCCCCCCCCAGTGTTGATAATGTTGCAAGGTGCAAAGCTCGTCTTAGAAAAGCAAGCTGGGGATAGATGAACAGTGGGGTATGCTGTTTATGCCTTGTATATGGGGTGATTTCCTAGTGGACATGCCACTGGCAGTATGCATGCATGTGGCTGTCACTGCAAGGTGCAAACTTTAATAGCTTACGTGCTTTCCCGTTCTTGAAAGATAGCATAGGACTTCCATGGGGCTTTGTTACTGCTGTCTTGTTCACGTTAATGGCAAGCACTAGGGTCATATGTTCAGTGGTTGGGAAGCTGTTTTGACACGAACCAAGTTTCCCTGTGGTCTGTTTGGGTCGTTCTGCTCCTTTTGTAGCCCAGCATTTGCAACATTATTGACAATAGCATGTAGCCATTTTTGTTGTGAATGGAGAAAGATACCTGACACAAATCACAACGGTTTCGCTGTTTATGTTTTGATTTTATTCAGAAACAGGTGGGCCGCAATGGTCATATGTTGTTCCTTCTCTTCTCAGGAAAACAGAAAAGATTGCTGTTTCTTCACGAGAGCTGCTAATGCTCGGGAATCTTAGGCACTCGAGAATTCTTTTCAGAGAGGCAGCCCGACAACAAATGCACTAGATGGGAGAAAAATCTCCTTTTCGGCCTAGACTGCTTACTTACAAAATTAAAGTGAATGGGAATTACGGGTATGCTATAATGCGACGATATTGGTCGTGATCTGATGACTAAAATGGAACCATTAATCCTGAACTTTTCCTCCTATTTCTTGCTTCCTGACTGTGTTTTGCGACTTGTCCATCTCAAATCTCAATCCTTGGACTTTGAAGATCAATGTATATATATGGAGCCCGCTCGTTTGACATGAGTCATGAGGTGTCAATGATACACCCATACTTCAAAAATTTAAGAACAAATTTCTTATCCATTTTATTCCTCACAAATAAAATCTTCCCGAGGAAAGAGAGTAAAAAATTCCTTATCTAGTATCTGTAAAATGAAATAAAATCTTGAAAAAGACGTGAGAATTATCCTCAGACCTTTAACCACCTTTTTCTTTGCTACTTACAAATTATCTTTTCTATGCCCTAGGGTTTTTTTATTTTAAGAATACTAGATCTCTGGAATTTGTTTTCCCTGGAAGATGAATCCTAGGATCTTATAGATATGGGCCAAGCTTGCATGTACAAGCAACAAAGTCCAACATAAGGCCCTCGGAGTCTAGTTGAAGAAAAACCCTAAGCCCAATAGATCTTACATACTGATCCAAAAAGAAAAGCTTGCAGTTTGGACTTTGGAGGATGTCTTGTCCTGCTTCGGACGTTGCCCTTGTAGTGCCCTTAGGGCACAGATCGATCGCCACTGCAATAGTAGGGATGGCATGGGAGCACCATGGAGTTAGAGGATACGTACATTAACATTTTTCTGATGCTCTTGCTTGTATATAAACAATGCCATCATCTAGAATATAATCAAGGGAATCACCTCTAAGAAAATAGTTGACATTTAATTTTTTCCTTCTAGGTAAAATTTATATTCCAAACATTATTTCAGCATGCAACGTAAAAATACAAGAATAACAGCAATTTCTGCTCACAAAATTGACAGTAGGATTCCATTTTTTTTATACTGACATAAGATCATGATTCTCATGCCTGCAGTGAGCTAGCTAGTTACCACACCCAGGCTCTTGAACATGGCTTGCCACGTTAATAAATCTAAATAAAGTGAATATCTATGCATTTGCATTATATAAATAAACAACTATATAACCATAAGATTACGAAGGATTCGCAGTTATGCCGATCATATATAATGACGCTTATTTGTAAGAGAATGATTATAGGATTTATGTACAGTAATAAACATTGTGGAAGTGGTATGGTGCATTGTTCGACCACATTTGACCTAACTTTTCTGTGGAAGAGAGAAGAGCGATGAAGATGAAGGTGGCAGCGTTGAATGTCGTAGGTGGCGGGCATGGGAGAGAGGAGCGGTGAAGATAAATTGAATTGATGAGCCGTTGAGAAGAGTGACTGTGAAGAGATAGGCTTGACAAAAGATCAAAGCGGGCAGAGAAGAGAGGGAGTCGGCTAGCTATGACATAAAGTCAGCTTTAGCAATTCGGCTTGTTCTTATTTATCATATTTATACATACATATATAGTGGCATAATGATAAATTCATTAAATTATTTTTATTAATATAATCGGGCGCGCACAGAGCTCTATCGGAGCATAAGATATCATCGATCTTAACTCCATACCCCCAGTCCAGTTTAGGAATTTTCCCCTAAGTTAATTGTAGTACAACAACAATGATAAAGAAGATTTAGGCTGTCAAATGAGCTGTACTTGGCATTGATTCATTTTTATATTAATAATCACTTTATGATTAATTATATATTAACCTAACATGGAGAAGTTCTTAAAAACTTTGCTCATTAATATTCAATAAGAATATAACATTTATTTTGTTATTTTTTATTATATATTTTTCTCAAATTATTAATTATTTTTACATTTATTCGGTGCGTAAAAATGATCAATTCATGATTTTTTTATATTAAAAAATAGTTTTAAGATAATAATAAGTTTTTATTTAAAAAAAATACTTATAAAAAAAACATATTTTATTATATATATATATATATATATTATGTTGTTGGCATGTGTTTTAACCATAAGTAATTAATAGAATATTACTAATTACTACTATTAATACCATATTTTGTTTTATCTAAAAAATGGATTTTCATATTTGAATAAAGTCATTTAAATGACATCATTTTAGGTAGAATGACGTAGTTTTATAAAAGGAAGCTCTTTTCTTTTTGCCTCCCTTATGCGCTGCGTTTTGTCTCTGTCAGTTCCGAAGGTCCCAATCTTTTCACGCGACGTCGTTTTGCATTGGAATGGCGCCGTGCTTGCAAAAAAACTTGCGCGTTCTTTTTTGCCGCTCCACTATTGCGCTGTCGTTAAGGGTGGGCAGCCCTGAGGGTGTCCATTCTTTTTACACAGAACGGCGACGTTGCATTGAAGGATACAGGTTCGACGCGGCGCCGTTCCATTATGAAAATTGAACTCCGCGGTGTCGTTTCTTGGATGTGGGCGGCAGTTTCTCCTGGAATTGTGGGATTTTCTTTATTCAAACGTTAAGAGTTTAGACATATGGTTGGGTTTGGTTGTCCACAGTTCACACGCTGCTTTTCGTTCTTTACACTTTCTTTGCTCTATCTTGATCCTGTCTCTATTTTCACGCTTTCATTGTGATTGGAAGAGGGTTGTTCTCTGTGTTTGTTGGTTTATTTTTTCTCCGTACTTAAAGTGTCACTGATGTTGTTCCACTGCTATATATCATGTCCAAGATCAGTTCTAGATGCATCCATAGAGATGCTCCAATCCTTTCTCAGTGGTTTGGGAGGTGCTAGGGAGAGTTGTCTATTCATTCTCTCTTGAGCGATTTTAGCACCGAAAGATTTAATAGAGTGGCTGCCTGACGTCGACTCATGAGTCCAAAATCAAATTAGGCTGAGATGATATGCGAACACCTGTTCACCTTGATCTTTGTGAATTGTCAACCACCGCACTCATTTCTAATCCGCCCCGCAAAAAAGCAAGGCGGGAGGATAATCTGTCCTCCTCTCTTTGCACTTTTGGTTTTGATAGGGCTCTGCAGTCCTCCTCATTATCAGTCTGTTTTGCTGTTTTCTGCCAATATTAGTCGATATAGAGTCAACTAAAATTAGTCCAAATATGCATGTCATAGAAATTACACTGTAGTGTCGAATAGATTATCAAGAGTATAAATGTTGGATCGTATAGAAAGGAATCCACTCCGAATAAATATCATTTGAACTTAAAATTTTTGACGCATGCGGAATTTGTGTTATATTTATCTAGAAAAAGACCTGAAGGTCTAATCGTGCTTCTTGTTGAGTCCTCCGGCATTGCGTCTCTTTTTCTTCCCAGTGGTAGAACAACTCATTCTCGCTTTGAAATCCCGCTGGCTGTTGATGAATGCTCCCACATGTCATATTAAAAAGGGCACTCGATTATCAAAGTTGGTTGAAGATGCTGCTTTTGTTGTTTGGGATGAGGTCCCGATGTTTTGAAGCACTTGACAAGACTCATACCTATAATATATATATATATTTGTGTATGCATAATTGATGACTAACACCGTCCTTTTACCGCTTATTCCAAGACTCTCATTGTACATATCTTCAATAACTTGTCAAGCGAGCTGTAAACGATTTTTGTTGAAGGTTGCTTTTATCAAGAAATCTGCAAGATGCCTTGAAGTCTTGACTTACAAAACTTCAATAGTTTTATTTTTCATTTTTTCATAAATTAAATTATAATCAATTTCTACTGGCTTGGTTCGATCATGTTGTATATTTAAGTTTTTAACAATCCATAAAAATATTGTGGATCCTCTCATTTTTTTTTAAAAAAGCTTATACATAATTGAGAAAAAATAAATTTAAAGTCTTTAAAGATAAAAGAATATAATGATAATAACCATACTTAGTTCATTGGTGATCACAAGATTTAAACTCAAATAAAAAACTAAGTTATAAAGCATTCTTAGTATCATTGGAAAATTATTATTTCCTTCTTATCCTATGATGAAATAAGTGTTAGTTGCATTGTGATAAAATGTGAGTTGTGCTCTTAATGATTTTTATATCTTGGTACATCAATTGAAGTATAAAAAAATATTCTTAATAAAAGATCACTTATATGAGTGAGAAATGTGGTTGTTTTCTTGATAACTTTAATGAAGACAAAATTCTCTAAAACGCTCATGAATCCAAGAGTTGTTCAAGGCTAAAATGAACACAATAGTGAGAATTAAAGAAAATATCTAGGTATGGAGCCATGTGAGTAATATTGTCTTGGTTTATACAAAAGACTAAATAATTCAAGTCATTATGTTTACTATTTAGCCGAGTAAATCCAACATTATTTTACTACGAAAGGTTCAAAGCCAAAAACTACATTTTCTGATTTACTAATCTACCAAATCAATACCTTTTAACAAATCTTTGAGTCATTTTAAAACTAGTGAGATAATTTCCATTCATGTGAGAGATTATTGGAAATTTGTTTAAATAACATGGTTAATGAGCACATTTGAAGATAAATTAAAAGTGGGGTCCACTTGCATTTTAGGTTAAAAATTTATTTAATTTTATCTCCAACATATGCTCTTTAACATAAAATATTAACATGATTTAAATAAATTATAGGTGAATGAGAAATTGATCTTATTGAACCCTTGGTTGACATGTTTTGGTGAAACCTAAAACTCTTTAAAAACTTCTATCTCATATAGGAAAGAAACAAAATAAAATAAAATTAGTGTTTATAAAGTGGAAAGTTGAAAAGTTGAAATTAGACCTAAAACTCTTTAAAAACTTCTATCTCATATAGGAAAGAAACAAAATAAAATAAAATTAGTGTTTATAAAGTGGAAAGTTGAAAAGTTGAAATTAGACCTAAATAACACCCAAGCTTAATTTTAGAGAGGAGAGGTCCTAAACAAAATGGACTTTGAGTTTAAACCCACACACACATACGCGTCGACCTAGCTTGACTCATGCTCGGGCTTCGGGCTTCGGCTTGGGCATGAATCTGAGTTTATTATAAAATTATATTTTGGATCACAAAAGATTATCTCTTACCAACTAAAATTTGGACTTGGGCTGGTCTATGGATAATTATTTTTTCCAACTCATTGTTTTGCCAAGTGAGCTCATGAATGTTAACAGTCTCTTCTAAAAATATTTTATGCAAATTTGAATAGTTTTTTTAGCTAAAAAAATAAATTTATGGCTACTATATTCATATTTAATTCTTGATCTATGGTGGTTAATCAAAGGTTGAAAGATGAGAATTAGCTCTTTAACTTTTTAGCTTCTAAAATTCACTAAAAAGGTGGTGAAGGAAGAGTTTGAGATAATGTTTTTTAGACTTTTATACACTATTCCTCACCTTATAATTTAGTTTTTTTTCTTTTTTTATACTTTGGTTTTCCTTCCAAAACTAGAGCTTAGGTTCATTTTGTTGAAAGATATTTGAGTCACATAATCTTTGGTTCAAAGACCTTGTTTAGAGGTGCATCTAAACCAAGGTGGTAGTGTTGGAATCTTGCGAGGCATAATACAAACATTCTAGTTGCACAAGTGAGGAGTAATAAAGCCCAAAGGACAAAGAATTTATCATGTACACAACAAAAGTTTCATACTTTATAGATTAAAAATTGTATGTATTTTTTTAATTTTTATGTTTTGAATGATCTTACTATGATAAACAAAATATCATTACTCACCGGTCTAAACTTATCAATTCTTTCAATTTATGTTAATCAGGGGCTAATGTTTTTTTTAATTTAGCCCCTGATTGCATTAATTAAACTAATTCAAAGTTTTATTGAGTCCTAAACTTATCAATTTTTTTTTATTTTTTTGGCTAAATTGACTTCAAACTTTATACTTTTATCCTTATTAACCCCCTAAACTTTCAATTTATGGTCTTGATCAAAGTCTTAATTTTTTTATTTTTTTTGGAAATTCAAATATGGGTTATGACAAAGTTAATAATGAATTATTGAATATTTATATTCTTAAGCTATTTTTAGTTTGAAATTTTCTTTTGTTAAAGAAAGAAATTATTGAAATTAAGCTAAAAAACGCATTAGATAGTGTTATTATTTACATGCATGCATGATATTTACAGAAGCATAATTACACCTAATAATATGTAAATTGAGAGTCGCAACTAGCTAGTTGTTTAAGAAATTATAATGGCGTTGTATTAAGTACAAAGTTTATTTCTTCTCCTCGTTCCGAAAATGGGATATGGATGTCATATGAAAAGAAAAGGAAAGGATTGTTTGCAATCATGCGGGGTCATATTTCCTGTTTGGTGGGAACCTACACGCATCCTTACCTTGATTTCCACCATATTTCTGTTTGATTGGGTTGTGTGGGACCATCCTCTTCCCTACAATCATTCTTACCTTTATTGAAGAGAATAAAACTGTGGAATTGTTGAAAGCGAAACCAGAGAGAAAATGAAGAATGAGAAAGGAACAAAGAAAATTTTAGTTAATGGGTTCTTGTCAAAATCTACAAATTTTCTTTCAGTCACTAATCTCTCTAGATTTGTAGGGCACTAATCAAAGCTTCCCTTTGCTCCAAGTCGCTGCAAAAGATTCAAAATGTTTCCACTCATATAGCTCTTGTGTAAATAGGAACCTATACCTATTCTCGGGACTCAATAGAGGAAAAGAGGCATTTACCACTTTAAGTCTTGATATGTGGGTTTGATTGGAGAAAATCTCTTTCTAGATGGGTCAAGTTTTCTGAGCATATTTGTTTGTTCATGCAAGGAAAAAAGCTAAATTTAAAAGGTCTAAGTATTTGGGAATATATTATATATTCACGTCTTCCACTAATTATACTTTTAATTTAAAAACCTGATTAAGATAGTAGCCAGCTAATCTCGATTAAGTTTGAAATGACCATAACGAGTGCTTTACTGACAGTTGTATATCTAACTTCTTTTAATCCTATATAGCCCCATATACATATATATATATACATATATATATATATACATATATATATATATATATTTTCCACATGCAAAAAATCAATCATGGAACAAACCCTTCTCATCTCTTAGATCGAAGCCCTGTAAATATGTTTTACAAGAAAGAAAAAAAAAGAAAAAGAAATCAACACCTAACTAATAAAGCGATTTGTGCAAATTTGAAAACTTTCCTTGCCTTCCATCAATGTGGAACAAGTTCTCCCAATATCGCACCAAGCCTTTTCACTTGGGAAATTCTCTAGAATTTTTCGTAGGAGAAGAGAGGGAAAAGTACCTCATAATTATTTTATTGAACGACGCAAGAAACAAAGACTTCTTGATCAGGTTTTCTTTGCGTAATTCTTTTTTGATCTTTAGATATATACTCAGGACAGGCCCATATCTATGGACAAGACTTCAGAACCATTGTATCATCGATCAACGCAATTCCAAGGACATTGAGTTGTCTAGCAAAATAAATCCATGGCATAGGTTTAGGGTGCAACCCTAGGGATTTAATAGCCTTAATTGCGCATATGGCTTCCAATTCTATTCATTTTATTTTCAGCCTTTAATTTTTTACCTCGCGCGGCTATAATTGGAGGGTCCATTGATTAATGTCTCTCTTGGGCATGCCTCATGCTCTGAGGTAATACATAACAATATTGATTAAGACAGCATGTTATCTGACTCAAGCTCGATGTAGATTAATCATACACTAAAGACTAATCAATCATGGTTTGTTAACTATTCTTATACCTTTTATATCATGTGCCGTGGCATTCAGGTCACAGTGTATATATATATATATATATCAGTTTTTATGTTTTAAAAATATTTTTTAAAAAAATTAAAATTATTTTATTTTTTTTCTTTGCTTCAAATTAAATTTTTATGTGTTTTCAAATTATTTTAATATATTGATATAAAAATAATTTCTTTAAAAATAAAAATTATATTATATTATATATATATATATATATAAATAAAAAATACTTTAAAATATAATCATCTCTACATTTCCATATATGACTTATACTTGTTTTTTTAGAGGGAAAAAAGAATCAAACTGCCATGCTGTTCATGATCTTCTTGGAAGCTACAGGTGGAACCTGTTTCATGTCTGCTAACTCAATTATGTGGCACTTCGGTATTTTCAATGTAAGAAACTTTGCTATACATAAAAAAATAATGCTGAACAGAAATTTCATGTCATGAATTAACCTTAGCATTGATTATTTTATGCATCGGGTCCATCCGCGTTCGCTTGTATTTTGCCTTTAATTTCTCCACGCCATAATTGCATGTATGATCCAAAGATTGAGAAGAGAAGAAACATGATGACCCATTTGCATTTAACAATGACAAACAATGCTTAGAAAAATAGTGACATGTTATGTCGGTATGAGGATTTTTATTTAATTTTTATCTCTCCCCATTATTAATTAAATAAAACTATTGTCTCTAATATCTCATTGGTCACTATCAATTCATAACATTCAACGAATACATGCAATGAAGTCTCTCTAACATTCATGCTGAAGCTAGAGGATCGATCAGGTGTGTCAAGTTAAATCTTTTCATGCTCTTTGATGATGATCATTAATAATCTCTTAGAATAGACCTTAAATAGCTATATGCATTTCTCAAGATTCTCAGACTTCCTTGGGTAGTATCAGAACATTCATAGTATATATAATAAGACAATTTTGACTCTATTTTTTGCAAGTTTTAAGTTTCTTGTATGTTCCAACAATTTGGAACAAGCTGAAGGCACTACTATATAGCTCGCCTTTAAAAGGGAGATTGTCATCAAGCATAGATCACTAAATGTAGTTATTGATAAACTTTGATTAGGTTATTTGCGATTTTTCTTACATTTCAGTCATCCATTATTGTGACAATTCCAAAGTTAACTTTGGAAAAAGAATTTTCAACCGAGAGATTTTTTTCCCATTGATGCTTGGCTTGATCCATAAGGATTCATTATCATAATTAAATGCATAAGGAATCTTTTTTTCCTGATATATGTACTTTATGTCTTGATATATATATATATATATGTCATATGGATGCCTTACACCAAGACTTTGATATTAGCAACTTCTTTAATGTGTTGGGTGGGGGATGATTTATGGCTAGTAGTGGTCTCAATATATTGTTTTGATATCATTGGGATATATTATTTTAATTGGATAACTAGACAATTTAAATTTTCTCAATACATTCTAGATTATATTGATACAAGTGATGAGTTGTACATCGTCAATCATCAAGGTAAAAAAGAAGACAATTAATTAATGATTCATGTACCTTTTCTAAATCTTTAGGAGAAGAAATCAAATATTTGTAAAGTGACAATTGTTAATTGATTTAGAAAGCTATACAAGATGGTATACGAGCATAACATAATGATTTATTATACCAATATGATTGCATTTTATAAGGAACATCCATGTACATA
>Ga0307515_10005252_pt1 | contig 26328 bp, 16 predicted proteins | sample 17_EM_MG_FD_194513 | JGI IMG/M metagenome (GOLD analysis project Ga0307515, IMG submission 194513) | Populus trichocarpa ectomycorrhiza microbial communities from riparian zone in the Pacific Northwest, United States - 17_EM | ecosystem: Host-associated > Plants > Roots > Unclassified | place... | reverse complement strand
TTAGTTAGCTAGGAAATATTATTATTATATTTTTCCTATATAACGCGCTTTATTAAGGCGTTCCGGGTTTCTTCTAGATACTTAGTAAAGGTAAGCTTTACTATAACTAAGAAGGAAACAACTACTTAGCTAGCGTTGTAGTCTTTATTTGCGGTAGGAGTATTAGTAGGAGGTAAGAAAGCTATATTGGGTATAGGCGCGGAGGTAGGTATAGAAGTAGATGCGGAGGACAATATTACTATTACTGGTGTTAAATTTAAGCTGGCAGTAGAGTTAAATATATATTCAGAACTTATAGAAAAGGTGCGTATATTGTTAAGGATCTAATTAAGTCGTGCGTAGAGGCTATAGGTAAGGAAGGATTAATAAAAAAAATTAAAGTTTGTAATAGCCCCTACACTAAGCCTAATTGGGCGATTTTTAAGCAAAATTAATACCATAAAGAAGCTTACGAGAGCCCTATAAAATGCCTTACGCTTAATTATAAAATATTATTCGACTACCAAATATACACTTATTAAGTAGATCTTTTGGCGACGTTATATAGGCATAGTTAGTGTAATTTGAGGTTATTCTAGACCCTATATAATAACTATTTACCAATTAAATCTAGAAATAAAGAAAAATGAAGGCATAAAATGCATCTATTTTAAAGAACTTTACGACTCGTGGTATGCGTATGGGCGTTGGCGAGCCTCTACCTACTATACCACCTAGTAATTAGCCTAACCTTTAAAGATCTTTTCCGGAATGAGGCAAGCAATCCGGAATGGAGCCGATCAAAGCGATATACGACTCATTCTGGAACAAGGACGACTCGTTCCAGAATGAGGCAGAAATGTTCCGGAACATCGTATGTACCGGTATCAGTCGGAACATTACCAACTACCTTAGGTGGTTGAGGCAGAGCTTCTGCAGCCTTGCGAGCGGTAGAGGCTTATGCGGGTAATAGAAAAGGAGCTGTGGGCTCTCCTTCTACCTCTCCAACCTCCTGATTGTTAAATGCTCCTTTTCGCGGAGGCCCGTACGAGTGCCGAAGATACTCATTCGCCTTAATTATATCCATTCGCAATCAAGACCGATAATCTTTAAGTAGAATCTTATAACTACTAAACAGTCTCTCGCATTTATCTAATATAGGAGGCACTATAAGTATATTAAAAGTAAAGTAAGCTAAATCCGGTTGGCTCTTATAGCGATTTAACTAGTATTATAAGACATTAAATTGTTTATTTTCGCTGACTGGCTTATAGTTTGTTTTAAGGTAGGATCTAAAGCTATCCTTATTAACGATGGTTCTGGAAAAGTCCTCTATATGCGTTTCCTGCTTACATAAGCAGATTCCCTTTGTTTCCATTTTGGTTAACATCCGTAATTAATCACTTATAACTCTGTAAGTATAGGCCTATATAAAGGCCTATATTCGTCGTAGATAGATTCTAAATAGCTTTATTTATTTATTCTTTATCCTTAGATCTAGTTTATTAGGTTATAAGCACTCGTTACTACCAAGCTACGATAGTAGAAGATTAACACCTTACTACAGGCTGTATAAAGGGTTACCACACCCATACTAAGTCATATCTTACTGCTCTATATTTAACGCCTTACTATAGGCCGCATTAAGGGTTACTACACCTGCGTATAAAGTCATTCCTTATTATTAAAATTACGCGTTAAAAATTGTTTATTTACGCGTTAAAAATCCTTTTATTTACGCGTTAAATTCATTTATCTACGCGTTACTATAAGTAAAGACTATCCAGGCATTTAACGCCTTAAGAAAGACGGTTTAAATTGGCACCAATATTGGACGCAGCTTAGCACGTACCTACGTAGTAAGGGCCTTCTACACATCCTTTAAGAAGATGCGGCCCTACTCTACCCAAAGCTCCAGGAAGAAAAACCTACGATATCTATTAATTAAGTACTAAAGGACGCCGGCAAGGAGGAGTAAGATAAGATCCTTAAGAGGTCTTAAATTATTATGGATACTAATAACTTAATTCGCTTAACTAATAAGGTACTCTCTAATAAGTATAATAAGGAGTTTAAACAGTACAGCAAGGAAGACGGCAAAGTCTATTTAGTTATCCTTGGTATAATCGACAATAAGATTATTACTACCTTAGAGCATAAATAAACGGCAAAGGACTATATTAATTACCTTAAGCAGACGTTTAAGGCCCATAGCTTAATCTATAAGGCTAACGTATAAAAGACCTTTATTAAGCTCTGCTATTAATCAGACCAAGCAATTACTACTTTTTTAAGCCGTTACTAAGAAGCGGTTTAAGGAGTTAAGTAGGTAAAGCTTGCCCTAGATAACAAGATTATTAACTATTAATTTATCAACGCCGTTGACGAGTACTTCCCTATATAGGCTTAAATCCAACGTAATAAGATTTGTGACAGCTATATAATTTTACTACTCTAATTAATCGCTAACCTTACTAATGAGGCTCGGCGGAAGGACTCTACTAATAGCTTCGCCTTATTTAATTAGGAATAGCCTAGTTAAGGATATAGTAATAGTCGCGGTAGAGGTTAAGAAGCCGGCCGCCCTAATAACTATAGTACCTTATTAGGCAATCGGAGCCCTACTAAAGATGCCCTAGATAGGTGCGGATGGTGCAAGAAAAGATATTAAGGTGGCGAGGACTACTGCTAGATAAAGCATACCCACCTAAGGCCTAACTGGTAGAGGCCTAGTAAACGCTTTAGTAGCGGAGGTAATTAAAATAGAGCAGCCTTAAATACAAATAAGGCCTCTAATGCGACATCTAATTAATCCTCTTAAGCTACCAATTTGGTAATTAGCTTAATCTTTGCTACGCAGGCCATTAGGCCAGCAGCTATAGCTTTAAAAACGACCATTAAGGACTCTTAGATAGCCGATAGTTGCTTAAATATTTATATAGGCAACGACATTAAAAAGTTTATATAATATAGGGAAATTAAGCCCTTCCAGGTCTAGACGGGAGGAGGCTTAATAGAGGCCATCGGCGTCGGATTAGTTAAGCTTATAGTCGCCCGAACTAACTACTTAACCTATATAATTATACTTACCTAAGTATATTACTGTCTTAACTTCTTTATAAATATTATCTCGCTTAGTATTCTATAGGGAAAGGGCGCCTTTTTTAACGGTCTCCATAATACAATTAACTTTATTAAAGATCGGACAGAAATAGCCTATACCCCATGCATTAACGGTCTTGATTCGTTTATACTAGTAGACAGCCCTATAGAGGTTATGGCTCTAGCTACTAAACGACTACGCCTTATTAAGGAACTTCCTACTAAGGACACTGTACTAAAGGTCTCTTAGGCCCCGTAAGAAGACAAGGTCTTTTGGGCCTTATAGGAGATAGAAGAGGTTTCTTAGTTACTATAGGATAGAAGTAAGGCTTCTTAGGCCTTGCAGGAAGAAGACGAGGTCTCTTAGGCCTCGCAGTCGGGGGGTGACTCTTAGTTAGGGGGTGCCGCAGGCGATCACGATATCGCACCGCAGCCTATTTAACCTCCCCTTACCGACGACGAACTAAGCTGTGAGCTAGTTATAGACAACATTAAAAGATTTTAAGAGGCAGATAAGGTCTTTAGGGCCTCGCTGTCGGGGGGTGACTTATAGTCGGGGGGTGCTTCTGGTGATTACGATATCGCACCGCAGCCTAATCGACCTCCCCTTACTAACGAAGAATAGGCAGGCATTAACTAGCAAAACCTTCCTAATCTAGGAGGACACCTCTATTAGGAAGGGACTCCCCTAAGGGACATTTATTAAAAAGATCTGGAGCAGATTCTAGCTAAGGAAGAGGCTGAGCCTAGGTTAACCTAAGCCTCTTATAATATAAGCGGAAGAGTTAATGCACGTAATATGGCGATCACGCGTACGCGATTAAAGCCACGGCTTAATTATACCATACTCCACAGGATAAGAAGGAAGGAGCTAGCCGTAAAAGCCATTTATGTCACCCTTACGTTCGCCCACGTATTCGTAAATGCTTTATTGTAGCATTAGTGGATAAGAATAATTAAGGGACTACCTCCAGAGCTATATAAATAGAACGACAGAGAGCTTGTAACGGGCAATTAATTACAGCTTAGGGAGAGGTTAAATAGGACCTATAGTACACTTAGAGGATTACGAGGTGTTTCTTTTATATATTAATAAGTTTAATACTAGTTTAGGAAGGATCTGCTTCTGTTTTAGTAGAGCATTAAGGGGTGTGACGATGGTTCTAGAAGAGTCCTTTATATGCGTTTCCTGCTTATATAAGCAGATTCCCTTTATTTCTATTTTGGTCGACATCTGTAATTAATTACTTATAACTCCGTAAGTATAGGCCTATATAAAGGCCTATATTTGTTATAGATAGATTCTAAATAGCTTTATTTATTCATTCTTTATCCTCAGATCCAGTTTATTACTTATTAGGTTAATTAATTAACTAAACTAGGTGAGAGACTTTTAGGCGTTTGTGAGCCCAAATAAAGGTGTATATCTTCACTAACTGCGGCTGAGGTAGTAGAGGATTTAAGGTAGGTAAATTTAAGAGGCTTAACGAATATTTGCCTTTGTATTTAAGCTAAAGCTCCTTAACTAGATTTTTAACTATAAGGATCCACTTCTGCTTCTTAGTTGAGTCCTTCTATTGCTGCTTAAACCACTTTATCTTAAGCGTTGGGTTAAGTACAATCGCTGCGTAGTATGCCCTAGTATTATCGGCCTTCTTATAATACTTCTCGTACTTTATTTAAGCAGCTTCCGCTCTACCTGTAAGATATTTATAGCTTTAAGCTTCCTGGCAAGTATAGTAATACTTCTACTTCTTAGCTAAGAGCTTTAAGAACTTCTGCTTTGTAGAATTAAGCTTATTTAGAAGCCAATTAAGTGTTTAAAAGTGATCCGCAAGGCCTATTGCGTTGCCCTCTACCATAATAGTAGCCTTGTAAAACGTTTTAGGGTAATCGTGTAGGTGTTTAAGCTCCTTCTAGTGGTGGTCTTAAAGCTTATTATCGTTTAATAGAGGCTTTAAGCCGGCTAACAGTATATAGGTGTTACAGAATTATTTAACACGTTGCTTGTAATTTAGAAAGCGACTAATAGCCGTAAAAAGAGAATTCTAACATGTTTGATTGTTCTGGATAAGCTGGTTAATATTAGTATTAATATTTAAAATAATCTAAATATTGCGACCGTGTAGAGAGACTGCGCAGTTTTCTACCGGTATATAGAAAATCCGCAACTAAGCCAATTAACTTCCTTACTTATGACGTTAGAGGGAAAGTTAAAGCTTAGATTTTAACACTAAATGCTAATATAAGATCTTATTACCTACCTCTAAGCTGTTAAACTTAGCTAACGAACCTCCTATTTAGATCCTCGCAAAGAAGCTATAACGCTAGGGTATTAGGCGAATAAACCGGATAATATTATAAAGCAATCTAACCGCTCCGCGCTTTCTCTAGAGCTTCTTAACTACTGCTATATCCTTATTACGATAGGCAGTAGAAATCTACTTGCAAATCTTTTTAGAGTTCTTTCTTATAATAAAAGCCTGGGCATAGAGGTTTGTGATATAATTAAAGCAACGCAGTTAACGTGCCTTTTGCTGCTTTACTAATATGTTTTAATAGAGAGCTTAAAGGACAGCGTTAATACACGTATTATTTGACTCTGTATTATCAGCTATAAAATATCCTATTTTACCACAGATACTATACTCCTTAAAGAGCGTAACTAGTACGCCTGCTTAGTTCTCACCACTATGTTTACTAAGTACCTCTTGTAGGCCTAAAACTACATTACGACGCCTCCCTTTTTCGTTGATAAAATGAGCAACTATACTAAGAACTGTATGGGAATTTGGTGACGTCTAAAGATTAAAGGATATTAATATTGCGCTTCGAGCTTCCTGAAAGTTAATCTTAAGCTCCTTCTTCCATCTTTTATAAGCCTTGACTACCTAGCCACGAATTGTATTTGTAGCCTTTGGAAGAAGCTTCTTAAGGCCCAGATATAGGAAGAAGAGGAGGCTGTGGAAATACTTATTCTCGAATTGGAAAAAGGTAATATGGTAGTATATAATCCATTAAATTAAGAGCCGTTTAAAGCTTTTAAAATTGCGACTTAGTTTAAGCGACCACTAAGTAGGATACTCCTTAATTGTTGGCTGATCCGAATTGGAAGGACGCTTTTCTTTGAGCTCACCGGTAGATCTATTTATATTATGATCTTGATAGAGGTAATCTAGAGCTGTGCACCTCCCCTTTGATACCGTTATAAGCTCTTGGAGTTGCTTCTGCTTCTTATAAAGCCAGCAGTAGTAAAACGTTGTGTTGCCGTCCGACTCCTTTGGAAAGATATCCTCCCCCCAACGCCAGATTAGTGATGTTCGTTGCTTAGTATTCTTTGGCCTCTTTGCTAAAGCTCTATACCGCATATACTGCTTGCCGTACAGCCGAAATTCGTCAAAGCTTTTAGAGTCGTCTGCCTTTGGGTTAATTGACTTAGGCCTAAGTAATAAGTATAACGTTGTTAGTAGGCGCGGCTGCGCTTATAGGAAAATATCGCTCTATATAATTAAGGGAGGCAAAAGAGAGCTAAGGCGTAATCGTGTATGGAGGAAGAACGCAGGAAGGAAAGCAAGATGGGCGGGCTTCCTAAATTGTATGGAAAATACTCCTATTTTTGAAATCCGAGTCATCGTAGAGCTCCACCAATTGGCTTAATACCACGCTTTAACACCTTATTAATCCTTTCTCCTTAGCCTCCTTCTTCTAATTGGGTATAGAACTGGCGCTTTAAGAGCTCTAGAGCTTTAAGATCCACTCCGCGCCACTAATTAAATTAGTGGATCCACCGCCAAAGCAAATTAGATCCAGCCGTCCACGCCATATTGCCGCCAATCCAACAAGATCACTGGGCGTAGATACCCATAAATCCGTCAGGGAACAGGGCCTGAATCTCTTAGCAATGGCCACGTATCAAATAAGCACCCAGCAATAACATGAAGAAGTCCATTAACAGCTACAATCATTCTAAGTCATTATGAAAGAATCCTAACATCATCACACGCGATATACAGTGCCATTACAGACCTAGCTGGTCATTGGGAACGAAATGTGCCCCTCCTGCACACCTATATCCGGATCGCTCTTTTACCCAACGAAAACCCGCCGGACATACGCCCATTTCCCTCAGTTTTTTCTGTACCCTGGCTTCCCCCTGCCGTCTCCTCGCCTCTTCTTCTCGAACCTTTCTCAAACTTTCTTCTGCTGCTTCTTTAGCATGCTTCACAGTTAGATTATGAAGCCTTTCTTCCTCATGCTTGCGTTTGAGATCATTGATCTCATCTTTTGACGCATGGCTCGTTTCCATTATAATCTCCTGCAACTTGCCTAGAGTGTGCTCGCCTCTAATTTCCTTTTCCTTGAAGTTTTCAATGTTTCGCTCTTGAGCAGCAATGGATTCCTGTAGGGATTTGGCCGAAGCTTCATTAGCTGCAATATTGGCCTGAAGCTGTTGCCAGATTTCATCGGAGACACCTAAGTCTCGTGGCGACGAATTAATTAGCTGTGAACCGTCCCCTACCTTCTCTTTCTCCATAACTGGGTTTGGGTCAGTCGAGCCTGTAGCACAACTTATCGAAGTAGCAATATTAAACGGCATTGGCGGGCTTGCTTCAGGGCGTTGGTTGAGAGATTTGCTCGCGACACCACCAGACGAATCACCCAATTGTGTTTCGTCTGTGCACCTTGCCCTCTGACTCTTCAACATTGATTTTAGAGCTTGAAAAATGTCTACCATCGTCACGGTGAGAGAGGGAGAACTCTGGCCAGCACCTTCATAAGCCGCAGCCGTGAGTGATTTGGAGATTGTCTTGATATCACGACCGTTACCCCAGGATGAAAGGCTGGAGAGCTCTTTTAGAATAGCAATCAGCTCAAGATAGCTTTCGGATCTGGTCTCCTGGAACTCCGATCCAATGTCTATCCCATTCTGCTGCAGTTGCCGATGTAAAAGCGTCAGACACTCTTCTGGTTGCATGTTCCCGAAGACGACTTCCTCTGGAAACCGACTACACAGCCCAGGATTTACCTTGAGAAGGCGGTTTATATCTTCGGTATAACCAGCGAGTATAATGACGATCTTGCCCACAAAAAGTGGTTTCGTTAAACAATCAACCAATTCGTTAACTGCTTCCCGTCCGAACTCTCCGTCGCACAAGCGATAGGCTTCATCTATAAAGAGTACTTTGCCCAGTCCTTTTCTTAAGGTATCTCTAGTTCTTGGTGCGCTTTGGCCGACAAATTGGGCTATAAGATCGGATGCAGAACATTCTAAGTAGTCTTTAGTCGATAATATGCCCATTTCATAAAAATATTCTGCCATTTTTCGGGCAACTGTAGTCTTTCCGGTGCCTGACACAATATTAGATGTGGTCAAGTCGGATAGTTAGCCATGGCAACCTACCTGGCGGGCCCTTGAAAATAAAGTTGAAAGGAATATGTTCTCGTGGATCCCTCTTCCGAGCTCTTGTGTTGGCAACGATTCGCTGATATTTTTCTAGTTGTCCTATAAGCTCCTCACAACCCACAATATCCGCAAAGAGCTTTCGACAGCTATCAGCGGATTTTGTAGCCCGATTAAAATTCTCATCAAAGTCCTGAGGCAGGAACAAGATGTCCGATCCGCGCGTCTCTGGATCCACGAATGAACAACGCGTTTGCTCGCTTTCCTTCGCATGGGAGATCAGGTTCTCAATATCTCCTGCGTTTCCAAAATTTGGTAGATCCCGGGCTCTGCGAAGAAGTTCAAGGGCAACGTTCTTCGCCTCTTCCGTCGCCTCCAGGCCTTGCTTCTGGAGCCTTAAGTCGAGAATCTCTTTAAGTTCCCTATCGTTGAAATCCTCAAAATAAAATGCCTCATTAATAGGGAAACGTCTTGCAAGACCTGGATTCGAATTCTCTAACATCTCCGTCACTTGTTCCTTGTACCCTAAGAGTAGTACGCATCTGTCTTCACCTGGCTTGCTTTGGACTTCGGCCACGAGTGTGTCGATTACGGCGGTTTTATACGGATCTACGGTATTTCCAACTGTTTTACCGCCGGGATAGAGTCCGTACGCTTCATCTATAAGGAGGGCTTTACCTTCGGTTGCTGTTAAAATTGCTTTCGTATTTCTCTCAGACTCTCCGAGGGCACTGCCGACAAAATCTGCCGGAACTTTGGTTACAACTATTATATGCTTCGTTAGCATTGGGTTAGAGGAAATCTTAAATTCCTCAAAAGCAAGTAATTTTTCACACAGCACCATGGGCTGCAATTTCTGGAGGTTAACTTAGATAGAGGTGTGGGTCTAACCTTCTCCCTTTGAAAGCAGTCCTAGATCAGCCAAAATCGACGCATAGAGCTCTCCAACTGTCGTCTTGCCTGTGCCAGGTGATCCAAGAAAGACTCGATTGAGGCTTACCTCAATCGGAGGTTTCTCACAGAGCTCTCGACGGTAATTCAGCTGGATACGATCAACAAGCGCTTTGACGGATTGCTTGACAACATTTAAGCCGATCAAAGTTTGAAGTTCTTTCCAAGCCTTGCTGTGCTGGATTGCACCTAAGGGCTCAGGCCCTATTAAATCTTCCTTCGTAAAGCCAAAATCGTCAGGGGTGCCACCAGTAATACGCTCGTGGTGTAGACGACTAGCTTGTCGCTCGGTAACTTTAGCCCAGGCGTTCTCCAAGGCACGTGCATTGCCATATCCTTCAATACCTCGACCCCTACCCAGTCGTCGAACAAGTATTCGAATGAAAAGACCATTCAAACCGTCTTCAATTTTAGCACGCCCACCGTACTTCTTTTCTACGAGACGACTAAGCATTGCCGTAAGTTCTTTGTCCGTATAATCAGCAAAAGTAAGTCGAAAAGGCATGCGGCTGTCGAAGCCTGGGTTATGTTCGAAAAACTTCTCCATCTCTTTTCTATAACCAGCCAATATGAAGACAACTTTTCCCACCCTTTCTTCGATCTCTGCAAGCAGGAAATCCAAGACTGCTTTCCCTCCATAACTGTTACCTGAGGCAAGTTGATAAGCTTCATCCAAGAAGAATGTACCTCCTCCGGCATTGATAATCGTTTCAATTTTATTCTTTACTCCTGTGACTCCTTCATGCGCAAGGGTGGATCCAGTTACCTCTACGAATTCTGTCCCCGGTACCGCACCAACAGAAGCAAGAAATTTGGCATAAAGGCGAGCAACAGTTGTCTTGCCTAAATGGTTGTTAAATTTGACATGAAAACTCTTGGTGGGCTGCCCTCACCAGTTCCAGGATTCCCGAGCATCAACATCCCGAGCCTCTCTTTTTTCATATCGCTTCCTTGTCTTCCAACGGTCTCTATTTTAGCCTTGATGCTCAGGATCTTGGACTTGACGTCCTCCAGGCCAGTAAGTCCCATTAGACTATCTATGGCTTCGTTTGACGCGCCATCAACTCGTTTCTGTCGTTCCCACTCCGCTTCGGATTTACTATATGCATCCGTAATTATCTTGCAGTCAATTGATTCTCTATCATCAGTTCGATTGGGCTTGAGCACCTCTGCCTTCTTTGTCACTGTTGAAGCAGGTGAAGCTTCATTGTCTAAAGCACAAAGGGTAACGTCTGCTGTATCTCTCGGCCGAGGTGTTTCGACACGCAGCTGGGCCACCTTTAAATCTCGTCTCTTCTGCTCCAGCGCTTGCGTTCGTTCAATGGCTGTTCTTTTCTCGGCTGCCTCTTCCCTAACCTTCTGTATTTGACGATCGAGCGCTGCCATCTCAACTGCATGTGATGTTTGGGCTTGGTCGCGCTTATTTTGTAATTCAAGGTCCAGTTCTAGCTGCTTTTGTTTGCGCTCGTCATCAAGGTTGCATTCGCGGCAGGTCGATAACTGAGAGTGGTGGCATTTACGCCGTTCCATATGGTTCTTAGAGCACTTAAACTCTACCACTCTTTCACAGGCCATTTTTGAGTGGTCGAACAGCTGGTGGCAATGCTGGGGACACGGGTGTAGGCCACAACTTAGCATCGTGCCACTGTATACTCTTCATTAGCATATGCTTGATAATAGGAGCTAATACTAACCATGGTTCTGTGCATCCTCCGTCTGGGCAAACTTTATCGAATTCTTCCGGGCTTCGCAAAAGGGCGATGCGGTCCGTGTGGCGCTCACACTTTACGGGAAAGCCATCGTATATATGGTTTCCATCCTTAAGCATCCCCATGAAGCGTTGCCACAACCCTCCACCTTTCCGAGAACCTATGAATGTCTCCGCATCACCAATAAGGATAAGCGCATCCCGAGCCCGGGAAAGTAGAACGTTCAGACGCTCATGAGAAGTCATGAAACCAATGTCTCTATGAAGGTTACTCCGCGTTAAAGAAATAACGATAATATCGCTCTCGTCACCCTGAAAATTATCTGTGCTAGTTCAGCCTTCATCCGGACCGTAAAAAAATTGCGAAGCACAGCGAATAGTTCCAGTTTTACAGTAAAAAAGGCGGCAAAACCTACCAATTGTAGAAATCTTGATACGGGGCTTTCCCAAGTCAGCAGACGCCGCAGGCATCAATCCAGCACGGACTAAATCGTGGGAATCCAAATCATTCAGCACAGGATCATTGTCTTTCCCCAGCTCATCTAGTAAGAGACGTAGTTGACCGAGGTACGGCGTCAACACGGTAATGCTATCAGTCCTGTAGCCCTGCTGGCCAAGATAACGCACACACTTTAGAGCCATCTTTGCTTCGAATAAATTCTTCTTCGATGAAGGTGAAGTCGTATCCTTCCAATCAGGCACGTCTTCCATCTCTATTTCGTTTTCCTTGTGGTTGACAAATATCAGATTGTCCCTGAAGCCGCGCAGATCAGGTCTTCTTTGCGTCCTTGGGTCATCGATTAGATCTGGATACGTCAACTGCCTCACCAGCGCCGACAGCTCCGGGCGCATTCGATGTTGCTGAGATAATACTTGATGAGGATAGTTCCGAAGGATGAGCCTTTCGAATAGGGATCGATTCAGGTCGTAGCCACAACCTTTCTCAACGCTAAGGTCGTAGTGCACTCTAGGGCGAAGCTGTTTGTGGTCGCCAATCAAGATTAGCTGCTTCGTGTCTGGACTAAGTGCAGTAAGTATATGGCTCTCGAGGATTTCTCCTGCCTCCTCAACAAGTAGGATGCCTGGAGCAATCGATTGTATAGCCTGCACATATTTAGCTGCCGCCGTAGTAGTACATCCGATGATGCGCTTTTGACGGATAACTCTAAGATCTTTCTCCATGTGTATCGCATTAATTTTCTCAAGCGATGCATCGTAGGCAATTCCCGCATCGTGAATGCTATCCAAGCGCTCTTTCAACATTTCTTCCTTCCATTCCTTCAGAGCTTCTATACGACTCTTGGCTGGCATCCTCCAGACAATCTGAAACTCCTTTCCATGCTCCCTCTGGAATACTCCTGCGTCTTTTCCACGGCACCATCTGTCAAGCAAGTAGAAGCGATTAGCCACCTTCCCTTTTCTACCGACTCGCATCATATCATCACGATCTCCAGGTGTTTCGAAAGCACCGAAAAACGGTGGACCCTCGGACCGGAACTCTAGATGCTCCAAAATATCAGATTTTGAAAATTCTGCCTGCTGAAAGCCCGCGAAAGCCTCGTGCAACGTATGGCTAGCCTCCGAGACTTTTAGTTTCATCAAATTCAACATCTCACGTTGTTCACGAGTCAGCCTCACGCTGGATCGCATTTGGGTAAGTGAAATGGCCTGAGACCTTGCCGTTGCCTTTTTGATCGATCCAAGCCGGACAATGTCTGATTCTAATATACCCAAATTTAATAGATCTTTAAGGAACTGATCGAGGGCATGATGAGTGTAGCATACCACAAGAATCTTTTCCTTGGAATAGTCATTGATAGCTTTGGCGATAAGAGATCCGATAAACGATTTCCCGGTTCCTGGAGGACCTTGGATTAAGCTTATCCGTTGTCGAAGCCCTGCCAAAAAGCATTTTGTCTGAGATCCATCAAGTTTCGTTTGAGAAGGTAGCTTCAATGCATCTTTCAAATCAAATGCATGATCTGTTTCGAGGTCTTCCATGAGTTTGACCATATCAGTACTCGGGTGATAGTTAGGAAGAGGCAGGCATTTGCCTTGCTCCCAACGAAGTATTTCTTCCTCCATCGACAGCTCCTTGATTTCTTTCAGCTGCTTTAAAACGGATTCATAGGCAAATAAAGCGGTGCTTAGCTGGACCAGTTTGACGTTATTCGCGGTCTTAATCCGTAGCAAGGCTTTTTCTATCACCGGTTTTGGAATCTGAAAGCATAACACTGGGGGGTTTCGCTCCAGGAGGTTGTCATCCCTGATCAAGGTACCCAAAGTAATAACTTCGTCATCCACCACTAAGCAGGCAACAGAGTCATTCTTCAGAAACTTTGTATTCTCTTGTAGAAACTTTCTTCGAGCAGCTCCTGTCTTGGCCTGCAATTGGGGGAGATCCTCCACGCATTGCAATTGTAACGACCACGGCTGCCGCTCGTCACACCTAACTCCCGTCATACTTAAATTTTCGATGCACATCCCCTTACGGCGTCCTTTCTTCACCATGAGGGCGATCTGTATTTCTTCGCGTAGATCACGCAGCATGTCCTCGCGTAACAATCTGAATTGAGCATCGATGTGGAATGCAAGGCCTTCACGGCTGTTATGAGAATTATCCATCTCATTAGCTCGAGGCAGATATGGGTCCTTCGATGCGAGTTCGTCCGGAGTTGGAAGAATAGATATCTGTCGTATGTCGGCAAAGTCATTATCATGCCGTCCACCGGGACCGCCGGCATCATTTTTGTGCTTAGCCGTGAGGTTGCTAGTTATATGTACGATTCGTTGTGCTCGCAGCCGGACTTCAACTGAGGGGCCCTGTAAAAGCTGTTTATGTATGCTTGGATCCTGCGCGACGGCAGCATAGGTGATTGCTTTTTCCATTGGTAAAGAGAGCAACTCTAGTAAAAGCCACGAAAAGGCTTCGGCTCCATGCTCTGTGAGCTTCTGAGACCTCGCGGCTTCGAGAAAAGCGTCCCATGTAAGTGGTGTATCAACAACTTTTAATATTATCTGACGCAGGACTTCACCGCCGCAGATCGTCTTCAGTTCATGGGCCTGGAGGTAGTTAATGAAAGCAGATGTGGGACCGTTCAAAAAGGCTGGTAGCGTATTAGAACTCAATGAAGATTGCAGAGCGGGGCAGCCGTGGCAGCTTCCGACAAGCCGCTGGATACATATAGCGGGCTCTGGCTGGTCACATATTGCCTCAAGGAACTGCTTCGAATTACTTGATGTGATGTTTTCTTTCCCAGTCAGCACTTTGCTAAACAAAGTCCGGAGCTTACTGCTTCGACCAGCGGTTTTTTTACCCGGCATTGCAATACGACATTAACATAACAGAACAGGTAGCACTCAGGTCGCCTAATGGATTGAGGGTATCTACCGCTAGTATCAAAGAGCGAAGAAAAGCTTGAGTAGTGGATATGTGGAGATTTCAGAGACGTTCGCAGGCATGAGTAATAGTTGCACGTCTTTCACTTTAGCGTCATAAATAGCTAACGGTCGCAATCGCTGGGGCGAGGCATGTGCACTCGCACCGCTAGCTGGAGCCAATCATGTTTATAGAAGCTGCGCGGACGTTACCCCGCCTTTTTTTTGGCGCTGCTCGCTGGCACGCACCCGGCATGTCATAAGATAAGTGCCTCTTATATTCTGCCACGACAGTACGCGAGGGATTGCATAATCTCTGACCATCTGCTTAAAAGAACATATTTAATCAGCAGTTTTATTAATTATTAACCTAGTACACAGGATTTGTCTATTTGTAGGTCTTCTCTCTTAGGCGGCGGCTCATCCCTTAAGCTCGGACCCCTAGAACCCGGCTACCCACTGAACCCGCTACCAAATCAAAATAAAACCGCCGATTTGTCCCCCCCATTTTTTACATAACTAAAAGGAGCAGAACTTGCAACTAGTTATCGCCGATTTCAGAGCTGGCAAATTCGAATTCGGCAGTAAAGCTGCGCGCACGTACGGTGTCCCTCCGGCAAGATACCACAACGAATTGCACACTAACACGAGTAGCGATTAACTCCTACAACGTTACCTCAAGCAGGCCCAGACGTAATTCCGTGGGAGGAATTTCGATCGGCCCGCAAGCTAACCACGTCTGAGGCAGTTTTCCAACATTTATTAAGAAATGTAACACTTTTTATAATTTTCCCTATCCCTTTGTGTGGCAGAACGGGCTTTACGTATTGGGCGCTTTGGGCGCTCCCGCCTGGGCTAGTATGCTATAGGCACCCTAGCTACAATCACGGGTCATAAGTCTCCGGTCGGAAGTAATACGCACGGCCTTCAACATGTTTTTAGCTTTGTTTAGGTATAAATTTACGCATTTTGATTAGCGTGATCAACACGCGCTTTCAACCGGATGCGCCAGGGTGGTGTAGAGCTATAGCGCGATTGTGTTATGGAGGAAGGAAAGTAAGGTGGGCGGGCTTCCTAGATTGTATGGAAAACACTCCTATTTTTAAACTCCGAGTCATCGTAGAGCTCTACTGGTTGGCTTAACCCATGCTTTAATACCTTATTAATCCTTCCTCCCCAGCCCCCCTCTCCTAATTGGGTATAAAACTGGCGCTCCAGGAGCTCCAAAGCTTTAAGATCCACTTCGCGCCACCAATTAAATCAGTGGATCCACCCCAAAGCAAACTAGATCCAGCCATCCACGCCATATTGCCACCAATCCAACAAGGTCGCTGCTTCCAAGTTCATAAAATACGAATCTACCGCATAACAGGTGCACATATGGATATGCGATGCAGTAAACTCTGCCTTTCTATCTTCATCCTCGTTCTGTACGTTAGGTCTCACTTCCTGCTCTTAGTATAGTAAATTAAGTGAAATATCAACTCATATTTAACAATGCAGACTGTATCTTTCCTCTATTGTGCTACAAGCTAGAAAGCAGCCCAATGTTCGTATTCTACGCCTATACCATATGCCTCTAAAACGCCAACGCTGGATGATCCAAAAGCTCTATGGCAATGCATCCAACACCCATTGGAGCATCCCTTATTTCCCATAGACAAACATTCTCTCTTCCACCGGCTTGTATGTCTTCTCACTCGGCTCACCCGCTTTGCCACCGAAGACTAGCTGGGCCTTCAAGCTCCACTCCAGCGGGATGTTCCAATGGTTCTGTGCCTTTTGATCAATGACCGGGTTGTAATGCTGAAGGTTGGCGCCAAAGCCTTCAGCCTCGAGACCAGCCCAGAGGACATATTGGTGCATCGCGGAGCCATGTTGAGACCAGGCCGGCATGTTGTCTGCGTAGATGGGATACTTTGCCATGAGATCGTTGACTGGAGCTGGGTCTTCAAAGAAGAGGATCTGGATATTTAGAAGTCATAAGCTTGACTGCTTCAAATTGTGCGGCGGCGGTAAAGTGGAAGGAAAAGAGTTGATAGAGACTTACCGTGCCATAGCCACCGCGGAACATACTTAGTCTTTGCTCGGTTGCGGCAAATTGGTCCTCAGGAACCACGGGCTTCAGCACCTCCTTCACCATATCCCAGAAAACGTCATGCTCTTTCTTCAGAAGAACTACCAAGCGGGCACTCTGGGTATTAAAGAAGCTGGGAGCATGGAGGATGGTCTGCTTAACAAGTTCCTCAATCGCCTCGTCTGAGATTGGAGATTCTTTGTTAAGCGCATAAATCGAACGGCGGTCTTTCACTGCATTGAAGAAGCTTTTGGAGGATGTCATGGCTGTTTTGGTAGACGAAAAGTTACGAGTAGACGGAGGGAAGAGGGGATTGGATGTGCGAGGAGTAGGTGAATGAATTGTAGAGCTAATTGCTCCAGCGGAAGCAAGGCCATTGCTTTTGTATTGGCTTCCTAAACGGAACTGAAGCGGGAGTCTTTCGACGATTTGTAAGGAATTTTTCAGTAGATTAGTAGACATGATTGACAGCAGTGCAAATTCCTTTTGCAGTATGAGGCCCATGACGAATGCTGTGAGGCAGAAAAATACCGGAACACGGAACCGGTACATGTCGTAGCCGGATGCTATATCAGGGGGCCGATGAATTAACAATCAAGGCGGGACGGAATACTTGCACGTCTGATTTTTATGAAACACTATCCCTTAGCCCGCTGAAATTCGTCCACGCGTTATCGATAAGAACCAGCCAATTATATCAACGCAATCGACCGTACGCCATGGACGCCAGCGGGTTAAGGGATACAACAAAGAAACTGTGCAATGAAAACCACCTCAAGGGCAGAGGGTCCCTCAGACCACCCCGGAAAACTGAAGTTATCATCAGAGAACCGCACAGCCAGCGATGAACGTGCTGCGTATATGCAGTACGAGTTTTAACGAAGCACGCCTCAGCGCGCAGCCCGGCGTTTTGAAACGCCTCTTCCGGCGCCTTAAGAAGATGCTGACATATGTAGAAATCGTCCGCGACTAAGAGCTCCAGAGCCTCAAAATCTACCAATCAAATCACCGGATCCACCGCCATGAAAATTGGCTCCAGCTAAACGCGCCAAATCAGCTCCGGTCCAATAGATCACTGCTATCTAGGAACTTTCGTGATGCAATACTTGTCACCTGTACAGTTAATATCCGGTATCTCTGGATAGATTCGCTTTGTACCATCCAAGATGATAACGATGACTAGCTACGGGAGTCTACTGTAATGGGAACCACATACCAGCAGTGACAGTCGCGGCTTTAGACGCTGAGCATTCCACTCAAAGGCTATATTTTGATCGTCCCTCACTTCCCGCTCTAATACAAATACCATTTACAACCCAAAGCTGCGAGGATTCCAGCGGTTTCTTTATCTCACTAAAATTAAGCTAGGGCATAGATGGGGAAGATCTAAATTCTCTGGACTCAATCCTGGACACCACTATCCTAAACACGCGAGGCTGGACGACTCAAGAATGGTTGCTCTCACCCAGGATGATACACATTTTGAAGAGCACAATCTACTGGGCATGCAAAACCGTTGAATCGGACGAAGCAGGCCCAAGCGATCCCGTTTTCACTGCCGCTCGAGAAACACGATGGGACTCGATAATCGAGCAATTCTCCAAGCGCTATTTCATAAATGATACGGACCGGCTAACTGCGCTCGAGGGCTTGGCAAGAGAGCACCAGAAAATGCGCGACGATAGCTGCTGTCTCAGTGGGGGCGGTATCCTGGTCGTGGGCATCCACCGTGGGTGAAGTATTCCATCTACTCCCATCTCCTGGAACGAGCTGGAGACGAACGTGCGGCCCAATCACCGTCATGCCGTCAAGCTATTCACAACAGTGAGAATGAAACCCGCAGCAGAGGTCAAATGCGCAGTCCCCACCTGGGACGACAGCTTCAGCTGTCCCTTAGGGTACATGGACCATGAGGGCAACTCCTATTGGCTGAGCAGCGAAGATAGGGAGTTTCTCCGCGATAAATCTCTAGGTCTCACCGCGTATCGCCAGGCTTGTAGGCCAACATGTATGATCTTCGATGACTCCGGGGATAGGCCAGGCTGAGGCGCTTTCAACACTGAAGTGCAAGCCCTGAATTCAATTCACCTCACCTCTCTTATGAGTATCCTCTCCCGGATGTTTCGATTTCCAGTAAGGAAAGAAATATTGTGATATTAGCAAAGCCATACTACCACGACTGGTGTCTTCGAGTGCATCGGATACCTTCGGTTCGGCTTGTTCTGAGAATGTTTTGACTCAGGGGGTTTGATTGGTTGGGTTATCGTGACATCGCCGAATATCCCCCTATCTATTTGAATTATTACGTGGATAATTCTAACTAGTCCATTCGCTAAAATTCAAGGCTAACTTACGTTTAATAATGGGGTATTACTGGATGCGTTTCGGGACTGGAGCCCGGAGAGTATTGGATTTTCCAGTTGAGGATAACAGCAGGTGGGGGAACTGGAAGACATACGGGCTAAGGCGGCTCCCCATTGTCGCTCTTCACAACATGCCTTTCTTCCTTGCGTGGGATAGTATGACTTCAATGTGCGAGGACACAGGAAGACTACCGAAGAGATTAATACGTGGAGAGAAATTAGAATGATCTTATTATGATATGCCCTTCTGAGGTTCGCCCGCATCGAGAAATACCCTAGCTATTTCTTAAAATGTAATTCCTAATGTTTTTAATTTTGAACCTAACGTCCATGCAGTCAGCTAAAATGCCAGTTAAACATTCCATCAAGTGGGACGGTCATTATATACAGTATAGACATATCTCATCAATTCATACTCAATGAAAGACAGCCCAGACCTATCGTACCAGCATCATCCGTTCAGCTTCAAACGGACGTAGACCCAAAGCCCAGACTCAGCCAGACAATCCCAAATCCACCATTTTCCAACCAGCCAAGAATACACAATAAGACCATATCCCAGCCCGCCTTGTAATCGATGCAGTGATAATAAGCCACATTCGCAAACCTTGATGTTAACCCGTTGCCAATCCAAAACCCACTACAGAAAAGCCGGCGTCAATCTGACAGGAGTTTCACTCTCCGCACTCCTCTCCCTTAAAAACCTTTCCGTCATCCTCTGCCCTGCCGTCGGGGTGACCGGTCCTGCCGCACTCTCAGCACTTTTCAAAGCAGCATCAGGCTCCCCAAGCGCACTCTCAATGCCCCAACCCGCCTCGAAGCCGGGGTCTGGTTCCTTGTCGAGAGCCAGATCGCTCGAGCTAGTGCCTAGTGCAACCTTACGCAGCGCGTATGGAGCGGGTGGGGAGCGAGACGGTGGGCTGGGGCACGCCGCAGTAACAGCAGTGGCGGAGTAAGGCCCGGCAAGAATCATCTGGAGTGTGTCGCCTTCGAGCGCACGGCCAGTGATGGGTTTGCGGCGGACGTGAGTTATTGGATGGCCGGCGGGGCCACTCCTCCTCTTCTCAACTCCTCCTCCCACGGTCGCAGAAGAAGCGGGAAGACCATGAGCATTAGGGCTGCGGAGGTCGATCGCGGATTTGGGTCTGCTGGCGATTTTGCTGGAGGAGCTGTTAGAAGCGCGCAGGCTGGGGCGGGGCGGCGTGGCTGGGGATTCAGAGGGGCGGATGTGCGGGTCAGCAGTGGAGGTAGTGTAGTGGGCGAGACCGGAATTACTGCGAGCCCAGATGGAGAAATCTAGGGCCTGAGAGGTCTGGGGATGGGTCAGGCGCTGGGGAGCGATGCAGAGGGATTTGGTTGATGTGGAGGTCTGAATATTTTCCTTTTTGTTGTCTTTCTTCTCTTTTCCTTTATCTACCTCGCTTGGTGTGGGAGTTTGTTCAGAGCGTGTGGGTTTCTCAGGGAGTGGTGAGGTGTAATCTGAATATACTTTCAGCTTTGGGCTCGGCGAGAATCTCGTTGGAGGCGTGTCAGTTTCTGGTGTCCTGCGAATTCGCAACGTTTTGGGGCTGTTGCTTTGATTGCCGAATTTTCGTCCTGTATCAATCATAGGGAAGCGGTCGTTCATTCTACTTGATGATCGACGCTCTAACTTCGGTCTACTCGACGAATGATTTTTAGCCCGGCTTGGAGGGTTTTCGACAAGTTTCGGGCGATGGTATCTTGCAAGAAGGCCAGAGGCTTTCCTAATGCCGCTTTCGGACCCGCCAATGGTGACATCTTCGCTTTCTACAATCTGGACTGGTTTGCGGTGATAACCGGTATTTGCATATCGGCCGTTGATTGCCAAATCTTCTTGCTGAGGGTGCTCGAGTTCGGAAACCTCTCGAGATAGCCAGTCTTTCCAGTCCTTACTAGATCGGGCAGAATGGTTGACAATTCGAGGTTTTGAGTAGGGTGCACCAATGACATAGCTTTTGACTGGGTGGCTAGTAATGATAACAGCAGTGCCAGTCTCACCGGTCTCAGATTCGACAAGAGAGACGGCACTATCATTCGGTTTGACTGACTGTTCATCACTAGCTTGCGAATAGACGCTCGGTGAGAGGGGAGACGTGACGCCTCCTGGAAGTAGCCAAGGGCCATTTTTAGATCCCTTCTGGAGGGCAGGCGTCTGTGCTCTTGAACCAGATTGCTTGAAAGATGGTGACCTCTTAACTGATGGCTTCCGTGAAATGCTTCTTGCTAGCTTTGTCACGGTATAAGCGCGCTTCGTGGATTTTCGGAAGAAAGGGAAGCTGTCTTCCTCAAGCGGAGTCTTCCATCTGCCTTTTGACCTCTCAACCCGGCTGGCAATTTGTTCGGCAGTAGGTGGTGTGGCCTTTGGAATTTGTTGGGGACGATTGCGAGGCTGAGAACTGCCACTCCTCTTCCGCCGAACGGTGATTTGACTGCCAGACTTGCCGCTGCCCTGAGAACCAGACTCCTCATTCGTGGAACTATATGACGGATCTACCCTTGGGATGCGCACAGCTCCACGAACGCTGGTTGTCCTAACCGGAGTCTTTGGCTGATCTGGGGTGACATTCTTGATGGTAACTTTGGTAGCACGATTGAGGCCGGACGCAGTCGAGTTCATCCGGCTCTGCATAGTTAATGTAGAGGCTGTTTGGCTGTGAGTGCCCCTGCTAGAGACGAAAACATCATTTTCGGTTCCCTCATCTGTATCATCCTCTATCTCCGGGTTGACACCATTTATCTCCTTCATCAAAGCGGAAAAGACTCTTTGAGGATCGATAGTCGCAGGAGCTTCCTCCGCAACGCCTTCTATAGACATAGGATTTCGGAAAGCCATTAATCTAGGGACAGGTGGTGACTGATAATTTGACGAAGCTAATGCGACACTCGCAGCGCTGGTTATGCTAGGATTGGCTTCATGAATAACAGATAGCCGCTTGGTGTCTCTGGTCGTGACTGTGTTCCCGGCAGATGAGTTTGTCCAACTCGTCACTCGAGATCCTGGCTCACTAGCATCAACTTCGCTTCTAGCAGCAGTGCTACTTTCCCCCGATTTCGCACAGGCTAATGAGGGTGGTATTTCAAGAGAAGAAGTCCGTGATCGGGCACGCGACAGCGTTTCTTTATCGTGGCCAGGGATATTCTCGAAGCTTGAAGGAACGACTAGGGAGCGCGAGCCGTGATTGCCGAAATACTCTCTGCTAGCCTCAACATGCTGGACTGGAAGTGTGGTGGAAGCATTCGACGGCCTGTGGAAGACGCGTTTGATCTTGTTTCTAAGTGAGTTGGAAATTGACCTTTTCGGTTTCTCCAGCCCACTTAACGGCTTCTTCACATCCTCATCGATGCCACTCGACGGCATATTATTATCGTATGTCACCTTTCCGACCTGTGGCTTTGTGAGTTTTTTCGTGGCCTTTTTATGCCGTTTCTTGAACGGAGCCATAATGAAAGAGGGTCTCTCGCGAAGTTTCCGGTTCTGAAAGTCCTGGAGGCATCTGTCACGGGCCTTGTCGAGGGACTCATTGCCAGATATTGTTGCAGGGAGGTGTGCTGTCGCTGCCGGTATGCTTACCACGCCAAGGTCAGAAAGCAAGGACCTGCAGCGTTCAGGCACAGGATTTGCGGTGCGAGGTGCCGTAAGGTATTTCGCTGGTGGTTGGCCGATTGGTGAACCAGTTTGAACGCTGCTTGCGTAATACATCGACCGCACCTTGCGGATATGATCGGTTGCAGTTGGGGAAGATATGACATTCCACTGATTGCGGGCCTGCGTTCCAGGTCGAGTGTTCTCACTGCCAGCCAATGAAGGCGGAGAGATCACCGTCTCCCCCAGTCCTGCTCTATGAACTAGCGGGACGTTTTTACTAGCTGTGCTACGCTGATGGTGAGGAACGCTAGACATGTACCCGCCTTTTTCGGACTGAGAGAAGCGGAGACTGGATTCCCGGGGCGGAAAATGGCGGCCCTCAGGCTTCCTACTTGCATTGCTTTTCGACATCCGCATGCCAGAATCGCGGCTCTTTGACCTCTCGGCTATGTCCGTTGGATGAGCCCTCGCGTAGGCTGTTGTAGCTGCAACTAAGGCATGTTTTTGGGCCACGTCTGGATCCATTAGCTCTGGGGTGACCCCTACGGCTCGTTGGTGAACCGTCGGGGTCGATTTTGACCGACTAAGGCGGGTTCTGGCATTGCTGGAAGCACAGGCGGGCATCGAAAGCTACAATCAGGCAATTTGGAGGGATACGAGTATTGCTGCAACTAGCACTTCGGGGAAGATGCCGTATAGTCAAGGCTGATCAAGGCTGATCAAGGCTTGGACAACAACACGCCAAGACACGGTGCCGGTGGGGATGAAGTTTGAAAAGAAGAAAAGCTCATCATAGGAAAATCGGACGACTGGAAGAACAGACACAAACAAACAAGGCCGAATCGTGCCTACCTTAGCGCAATTGAAGGTCATGCTTGCTGTCATTGCCTGCCATTGCCTGCCATTGCCTACAGGCAAGAGCGCATCAAATGCGGCAGTGTGATGGTGAGAAGTTGAGTTACATATCTCCGAGACACGACGCGCAATGCCTTGGACGTTTCTGTCGCGCCGCGTTTAGCTGCAGGTGCACGCTGCGGATCTGCACTCGTGGCTGCCAATCAAAGAAAGGGACACGTGCGTGACATCTGGGGATGAATTATCCTTAACCCGTTAAAACTGGTCGGACGGTTATCGATAAGGGCTAGCCAATTAGATCAATAAGATCAAGACCCCACCCGTTGTTTTGATTTTGATGTTCGTGCACGGATCTTCCTCAATTCGGCCATGATGGATCAAGGGATAACGGGGTCGAAGTAAGCATTACAATATCTAGAGGTCACTCTTCCCGCTGCTTTGCGGTATGAAAGGTTAGACGAGCTTCAGACTCGAGGACGAAGGTCGACTTCCCTTTCTTGAGACTTCAGCCTTTCCTCGGCCTTTCCTCGGCCTTCCATGGCGGCGCACGAGGGGTCATCGCATAGAAACAGGCAACAACCTCTCAGGACTATATATTGTCCGGATTGACGTGAATTCAGCATTATTCCAATCACAATTAATCCTTCTGTAGTAGCTCACAGTAGTTGTACACGACTTTAACTACTCAAACGCACGGCCATGGGATCAGCTGAAAGCAAGCCCGATGAGAGCAAACCCGCAGAAGACGGTCACACAAAATCCATCAAACCCTACGGACATCCAGACAATGCAACCAGCATCAAATTAAATTCATCGCATAGGGCTCATTATGACGGTGTAGTGAGGTCTGTCTCGCCGCTTCCTGTTCTCAACTACGCCTAACACTTCGCAGCCTGATCGAAAAGAACAAATACTCAGATCTTCTTGTTATTTGCGGCAGCGACCGCTACCCGGTTCATCGCGCCATTGTGTGTCCGCGCTCGACCTGGTTCGAGGATAAATGTGAACCAGCCCTTCAATATCTTGACTATGTAAATCTCACCAACGGCTCCGCCTCCCTCACATCTCTAGGCCAACCATCCATAAGTAGAAGGCACAACGGCCAGACTCGCTAATGGTATCGCCAGAGCTCTCCAGCCTCTCCCATGAAAATATGGCTCGATTCAGACGAGGAACCTGACGTCATCGCCGCCGTACTTACATTCCTCTACACACTCGACTACGCCGATAGCGGGCCCCAGCTCTCGTTCGGCCTCCCCCACGACCGGAGTAGTCTTTTCTCTCACGACTCTGGTGCTGAGGGCCATGCGCCGCCACCTCCAGAAGATGGATGTCAGGGAAGCATATCTTCGCCCACGCCCGCTGAATCAGAAAACGAATCACGTCCAGCAACGAGCAGGGAAGGATCACCGTTTCCAACGCCAGCCGCGAGCTCATCATCGCCCGACAATACCTCAACACACACTGTGCACGCCGACCCAGGTAGTCAACCTAATGAGCTCGTCTTGCACGCCAAAATGTGCCTCGCAGGCCATCGCTTCGGAATTCCGCCTCTTCTCGAAGTCGCCAAGGAAAAATTCGAAAAGCGATTGCGGTCTGAAACATGGAAGGCTGAGATGTTGCCTTGCATCCATGAGATAGAACGGCAGCAAGGGAGTTGCGACACTATTCGGGAATTGAAGGACAGTTTGCTCAAGTCGGCTAAGAGAAGGTTCAGGGACCTAAAGCAAATGGATGGACTGAAGAAAATGGTTATGGATTGTCCGGAATTCGCATCGGAGCTAATGAAGAATTTGTGAAGTATCTTGGCGTACCATCCTGACTGGCCGGGATGGACCCTGAGTTTATGATGTGAGAGGTAAATGTATATCCGTTCGTATCTCTTTTTCAGTGGAGATACCCCGTTCATTTTTGCATGCAGAAGTTCTCGTAAGTGAGACGGGACAACTCACGTGTAATGGTCTCATACTTCGGAGCATTTCGGGATCATACGGGAGCACCTGGGAGTTATGGAGTAACTTCTGGTTGAGTAGTCACGCATGAAGTATTGCTGATCCTGCCCGAAGTTTCTAATGAGAGTGGCGCGCTGGAGGCAGTCGCTATATTATGTCGCCGCACTGCGTTCGTCAGAAGGGCCCGTGATGTTCGAGTTGGGAAGCCGCTGGCCTTCCAAGATCTCAGGGGGGAATGTCCGGGAACGAGGGGCTCCTCTGTAACCAAGAGCATTGGTTGAGTTACATCTGCGGGTGCAATGACTTCGTCGTCCTCCGTCTGTAGGATGCTTAGGCCACGTAGAGAGACAGTGAAAGTGATGATCATGATAAGAGCAAACAGTATCCCACATAAAAGGAACGGTACTCCTAGCCACGCATCTCCGAGTTTCATCCCCCAGCGGAAGGCGAGTGAGAGAAGAGATCCAGAGAGCAACACTCCCAAAGCTTCCATAATGGCGATCGTAGCAAAAAGTCGAGCAATCACGGCTGGTTTGTCCGCCAATCGTGGAAATTGCAACGCTGCGCATAACTGCCGCAAATCCAGTGCCAAATGTGTACAAAACTAGTCCTATATGGAATTAGGAAAGTGGAAGGTTGCATTGATGGGACGGCAAGCTCTTACCTCCTACTAACAATACCGAAAGCCTAATGATGGGAAAACCCAAACTGTAAAAATAACACTGCCACATGCAATCAACATGTTCTCTGCGGGGAGATTGAAAGCCATCGAAGCATGACCACGCTTAGTAGTGTGACCAGATTCAAGCCGGCTCGAACCGAAAGCAACAAAGTGGTCTATGTTATACAGCTCTGTGCACGACCAGCTTCACCCCCCCTCTGGCGAAATGCAATTCGGCTCGCGTATTTAAGTTCGCTTGATTTCCATAGGCAATCAAGCGAACGCCTCTGTTTG